>ULJS01041609.1_pt1 | contig 100063 bp, 104 predicted proteins | sample 1950911 | NCBI WGS metagenome assembly ULJS01 (sample SAMEA4835475, study PRJEB28245) | human gut metagenome | biome: gut microbiome; material: fecal sample | place: Denmark | collected 2008
CATTCTTAAAATACTTCTTCTAGATTTCATTGTAATTAGAAGCCCTTTTAAGTCTTTATCTGTACTAAATTCATATCTAAACTCTCTTAAATACACTTGTGTCTTTAAAATAATTCCATTTCGTTTTCTATAGAATTTTTTTAAATCATTTAACTCTTCCTCTACTTCAAGTTCATCCTTATACGCAATATCATCAGCCAAACTTTCAAGATCTTCTTCCAATGTTTCGAATATGTATCCCTTTACTTCGATTACATATCCATGTTTCTTTCCCAACCGCTTAATTATAAGCTCTTTTTTTCTTTTCATATAACCTACTTCCTTTCAAATTTTTTCATAATATAAATTATATTATACATCATTTTAACTGATTTTTCACTACTTTTATCATATATTCTTTCAAACTATATGATTATATTTGCTTATACTATATGCAAAAAGCACCACATTGAATGTGGTGCTTTTTTTACCGAAACAACATGCGTAACCTTCTCTTCAACTTCGGTTGAATTCGAATTACACATTTTGGTTCAGGAGCATCAATGAAAAATTTATATTCCTTGAACTGCCCCCTTAGTTTTTGAACCATCTCTTTAGCTTTATAACCTTTATTCAACATTTGTTGAATACAAATATAAATAGATGGTTCTGAGAGATTTAGAATGATGAAACTTGTCCCATCATTGTTATTAAAACTAATGGGGTCTACTTTCTTCATCTCTTTTTCCTCCTCTTTTTCTTCTAATAGCATAAAGCTAAATTAAATTATAACATAAATCGAGGAATTTTTCAATATATTTATGCTTTCATTGCTTCTTCTACAGCAACTGCTACTGCAACTGAAGCTCCAACCATTGGGTTGTTACCCATTCCAATTAATCCCATCATTTCAACATGAGCTGGAACTGAAGAACTTCCTGCAAATTGTGCATCTGAATGCATTCTTCCCATTGTATCTGTCATACCATATGAAGCTGGTCCAGCAGCCATATTGTCTGGATGTAATGTTCTTCCTGTTCCACCACCTGATGCAACAGAGAAGTATTTTTTACCTGCTTCTATTCTTTCTTTCTTATATGTACCTGCAACTGGATGTTGGAATCTTGTTGGATTTGTTGAGTTTCCTGTAATAGATACATCAACATCTTCTAGCCACATTATAGCTACACCTTCTCTAACATCATTTGCACCATAACATTTAACTTTTGCTCTTTCTCCATCTGAATATGGTATTTCTTCTATTACATTTACTTTTCCTGTGAAGAAATCAAATTCTGTTTTTACATATGTAAATCCATTTATTCTAGAAATAACTTGAGCAGCATCTTTTCCTAAACCATTTAAAATAACTCTTAATGGTTCTTTTCTAACTTTGTTTGCAGATTTAGCTATACCAATAGCTCCTTCTGCTGCTGCAAAGCTTTCATGTCCTGCTAAGAATGCAAAACATTTTGTATCTTCTGAAAGTAACATAGATGCTAAGTTTCCATGTCCTAATCCAACTTTTCTATCATCTGCAACAGAACCTGGAATACAAAATGCTTGTAGTCCTTCTCCAATAGCTTTTGCTGCATCTGCTGCTTTAGTACATCCTTTTTTAATTGCTATTGCAGCACCTAATGTGTATGCCCAAGCTGCATTTTCGAAACATATTGGTTGTACTCCTTTTACTATTTCGTATGGATTAAATCCTTTATCTGTACATATTTTTAATGCATCTTCAAAATCTTTAATTCCGTATTTTTCCATTACTGGTTTGATTTGATCTATTCTTCTTTCATAACTTTCAAATGTTACTGCCATTTAATCTTCCTCCTTTAATATATTCTCCAAATTGTTTATTATTTCATTTATATTTGTATATGGAATAATTTTTAATCTATTATTACCTCTAAGCATTGTTGTAATTTTGGGTGTTACATTTTTATCATAAACACATATTACTCTTTTATTATGGCTATCTGCGTATCCAATTTCATATCCAACTCCTAATGATGGAACTGTTACCTCTGCAAAAACTAAATCTGCTTGTTTTAGTCTATCTACTAAACTTTCGAAAACATCGTTATCAGAAATGCTCTTTTCACGAATTAATACATTCTCATCCGCTACTTCTTCATCTAAGACATTACCAAACTTTGTTAACTCTTTTACTAATTTTTTATATGATTCTAATTTTTGTCTTCCACCATATATTGAACCTGAAAAATAAATATTCATAATTTACATTTACCTCTTATTATTGTTTTCTTGGATCTATTTTCTTAACAGCTTCGTCAAATCTTCCATATGTTCCAGAAGCTTTTTCGATTGCTTCCATTGGATCCATTCCTTTTTTGATGTTATCCATCATTTTTCCCATATGAACATATTTATAACCGATTATTTGATCATCTTTATCTAATCCAAGTTCTACTATGTATCCTTCTGTTAATTGTAAATATCTTGGTCCTTTTAATGTGCTTGAATAAATTGTTCCAACTTGTGATGTATGTCCTTTTCCTAAATCTTCAAGTCCAGCTCCTACTGGAAGTCCACCTTCTGAGAAAGCTGTTTGTGTTCTTCCATATACTATTTGTAAGAATAATTCTCTCATAGCTGTATTTATGGCATCACATACTAAATCTGTATTTAATGCTTCTAATATTGTTTTTCCTGTTAAAATTTCTCCTGCCATAGCTGCTGAATGTGTCATTCCTGAACATCCAATTGTTTCGATTAAAGCTTCTTGAATTACACCATCTTTTACATTTAATGTTAATTTACAAGCTCCTTGTTGTGGTGCACACCATCCAATACCATGTGTTAAACCAGATATATCTTTTATTTCTTTTGCTTTAACCCATTTACCTTCTTCTGGTATTGGTGCTGGTCCATGGTTTACTCCTTTTGCAACTGTGCACATTTCTTCTAATTCCTTTGAATATATCATTTCTATTTCTCCTTTCACCTTTTATTAGTATCTTTTTTTGGTATTTATAATTTGATTTTTGCTTTTTGGTTTACTTTCTACAATTATATATTTTTTGTCATGTGGCCAAAATTCGCTTTCCTTTTCTAGTTCGTAAAGCTCTTCCATTCTTTCTTCTTTTCTAGATTTTGTTGGCGCATCTTTTTCGAAATTAACTAAATTCTTATTAGGTGTTGCATATAAAGATTCTTCATATATATCTACCTTTCTATTAGAATTTTCTTCTTTATCTATATAATCTAAAACCATTTGTTTTTCTCTTTTACTATAAGCATTTAATCCTGTTTTTAAATATTTATATCTAAAAACTAAATGCCTATCATAATTACTATAAGGGGAAGTTGCCAAGTTTTCAAAGCCATATTCTACTTTAAAAGTATAATCAGCTATGGAAATTACAATATTGGTCCATAAAACTCCATTTATTGCTATATATTCTTTTCTTAACTTTTTTATAATTCCATACAAATCGTCAGCCATCTTAAAGTATGAATTTTCTTCTAAGTTAAACTTATTTGGTACTTCATATACATTAACAGGCTCTCTTTTTAATATTCCCTTTGGAATATAATAAAAGTACATTTCTCCAGTTTCTAAGCTATTTCTTCCATCTATTACTGATGCATATAAAAATATCTTATTCCATTTTTCTGGTATCATGTCAAATAGACTATGTTGTATTTCTTTATATAGTTCTTTCATCCTGGCCGAAGTTGACACTGTATTTCCCCCCATAAGTTTTCATATTTTATTCTTTTACAATTAAACTTTCTCCAGTCATTTCAGCTGGCTTCTCTAGTCCCATGATTTCTAACATTGTCGGTGCTAAATCTGCAAGCTTTCCTTCTTTTAATTTTACATCTTTCATTCCAACTAAGATTAATGGAACTAAGTTTGTTGTATGAGCAGTATGTGGCTCACCAGTTTTATAATCTATCATTTGTTCTGCATTACCATGATCTGCAGTAATTATTACTACTCCATTTTGTGCTTCTACTGCATCAACTACTTTTTTTACACAAGTATCTATTGTTTCTATTGCTTTTATAGCAGCATCTAGGTTTCCTGTGTGTCCTACCATATCTGGATTTGCATAATTTAAAATGATTGTATCATATTTTTTAGAGTTTATCGCATCAACAACTTTGTCTGTAACTTCTATTGCACTCATTTCTGGTTTCATATCATATGTTTCTACTTTTGGTGAAGGAACTAATATTCTATCTTCTCCTGGATATTGTTTTTCTTCTCCACCATTAAAGAAAAATGTAACATGTGCATATTTTTCTGTTTCTGCAATTCTTAGTTGATTTAAACCTTGTTTGCTTACATATTCTCCAAATGTATTTACTAATCTTTTTGGTTTAAATGCAACTTTTACATTTGGCATTGTTTCATCATATTGTGTAAAACAAACATAATCTAAATTCATTTTCTTTGTTTCGAATTCATTAAAATCTGGATCTACTAATGTTCTTGTTATTTCTCTTGCTCTATCTGGTCTAAAGTTAAAGAATATAACAGAATCATTATCTCCTATTGTTGCAACAGGTCTATCTCCATTGCAAATAACTGTTGGTTCTATAAATTCATCAAAAACTTCTTTTTGATATGAACTTTCTACTGCAGCTATTGCACTTGTTGCTTTTATACCATTTCCATTTACCATTGCATCATATGCTTTTTGAATTCTATTCCATCTTTTGTCTCTATCCATAGCATAGAATCTACCAGAAATAGTAGCAATTTTTCCTACACCTTTTTCTTTCATTTTTTCTTCTAATTGTGCAATATAACTTTCTCCAGATGTTGGAGCTGTATCCCTACCATCTGTAAAACAGTGTACATATACATTTTCGAAGTCCTTTCTTTTTGCTAATTCTAAAATTGCAAATAAATGACGAATATGGCTATGAACTCCACCATCTGAAAGAAGTCCTAGTATATGCAATTTTGAATTGTTTTTCTTACAATTTTCTATTGCTTCTACTAGTTCTGGAATTGCGAAAAAATCGCCATCTTCTATTGATTTAGTAATTTTAGTTAATTCTTGATAAACTATTCTACCAGCACCAATATTTGTGTGACCTACTTCAGAATTTCCCATTTGTCCCTCTGGAAGTCCTACACTTAGTTCACTCGCATGAATATCTGTTGTTGGCCATATTTTCATTAGTCTATCTATATTAGGTGTATTTGCAAGTTCAACAGCATTTCCGTTTTTATTACCGTTTTCGCCAAATCCATCTAATATCATTAGCATTGTTAGCTTATCTTTCATACTTTGTTACCATCCTTACTTATCAAAATTTACTATTTTAGCGAATTCGTCAGCTTTTAGACTTGCTCCACCAACTAGTCCACCATCAATATCTGATGTTGTAAATAGTTCTTTTGCGTTTCCTGACTTAACGCTTCCGCCATATTGTATTATAACTCTATCTGCTACTTCTTGTCCATAATTTTTTGCTATCTCTTTTCTAATTTCTTTTATAGAGTTGTTAGCATCTTCTGATGTTGCTGTTTTTCCTGTTCCTATAGCCCAAATTGGTTCATATGCTATTATTGTTCCTTCTACTTGTTCTTTAGAAAGTCCTTCTAATGCTAATCTTGTTTGTGTTGTTATTACATTAGTTGTTTCTCCAGCTTCTTTTTGCTCTAAAGTTTCCCCAACACATACTATTGGTTTTAATCCATATTTATGTGCTGCTTTTACTTTTTTATTTACAGTTTCGTCTGTTTCTGCAAAATATTGTCTTCTTTCTGAATGTCCTATAATAACATATTCTACACCAATTGATTTAAGCATTGGTCCAGAAACTTCACCTGTATATGCTCCGTTTTCTTCGAAGTGCATATTTTGTGCTCCTATTTTTATATTTGTATTTTGTGCAGTTAATAATGCATAAAATAAATCTGTATATGGAACACATAAAATAACTTCGTTTTCTGTATCTTTTACTAATTTTGCTAATTCGTCTACACATGATATTGCTTCATTTGGAAGCATATTCATTTTCCAGTTACCAGCAATTACTTTTTTACGCATATTTTATTCCTCCTAATATTAAATTATTTATCCATTAAGCATTCTATTCCTGGTAATTTCTTTCCTTCTATAAATTCTAGTGAAGCTCCTCCACCTGTAGAAATATGTGTCATTTTATCAGAAAGACCAGCTTTCTTTATAGCTGCAGCTGAATCTCCACCACCAATTACTGTAACGGCATCGATTTCTGCTAAAGTATTAGCTATAGCATTTGTTCCTACAGCAAATTGATCAAATTCAAATAAACCTACTGGTCCATTCCATAATACTGTTGCTGCATTTTTTAATTCGTCTGTGTACATTTTTATTGTTTCTGTACCAATATCAAATCCTTCCCATCCGTCTGGAATTTCTTTATAACTTACTATTTTACTTTCTGTATCTTCTTTAAACTCTTTTCCTACTTTTGTATCTACTGGAAGCATAAATTTAACACCTTTTTCTTCTGCTTTCTTTAATAAGTTTTGTGCTAAATCTAATTTATCTTCTTCACAAATAGAATTTCCTACTGTATATCCCATTGATCTGAAGAATGTGTATGCCATTGCTCCACCTATCATTAATGTATCTACTTTTTCTAATAAACTGTCAATTACACCTATTTTATCAGAAACTTTCTTTCCTCCTAAAATAGCTACAAATGGTCTTTTTGGATTGTTTATTGCATCTCCTAAGAATTTTAATTCTTTTTCGATTAAGAATCCGCTTACTGCTGGTAAATAATCAGCTATTCCTGCTGTTGAAGCATGTGCTCTGTGAGCTGTACCAAATGCATCATTTACAAATACTTCTGCCAAACTCGCAAATTTCTTAGCTAATTCTGCATCATTCTTTTCTTCACCTGGTTCAAATCTTACATTTTCTAGTAACATTACTTCACCTGGTTTTAATTCTTTAGCTAATTTTTGAGCATCTTCACCAACTACGTCTTTTGCAAGTTTTACTTCTTGTCCTAATAATTTTGATAATTCTTTTGCAACTGGTGCTAAAGACATTTCTGGAACAACTTGTCCCTTTGGTCTTCCTAAATGAGAACATAAGATTACTGCACAATTTTGTTCTAATAAATATTTAATTGTTGGTAATGCTGCAACAATTCTTGTGTTATCTCTTATTGTTCCATCTTCTAATAATGGTACATTAAAATCACATCTTTCGATTACTTTTTTTTCTTTTAAGTCAATATCTCTAACTGTTTTTTTACTCATAAAAAATTCACTCCTTTTATTTAATAAAACTTTTATGACAAGCACATGCATATATTCCGCTTTACCAAATCAAAGCTTTTATAAGTGGATTAGCTTACGCATATATCACACCAAGCGAAATCAAAGATTTGGATAGTGGATTAATTGTAAAGGTTGCATATATGTCTTTTTTAGGCACATATGTAACCTTTACAATTACATTATCTTGCCCATAATATATTAGACTTTTAGAGGTTACTTTAAAAAGCAACCTCTAAAAAATCTTAATTAATTACATATTGTCTTTTGTTGACATATAGCAAGCTAAATCTACTAATTTATGAGAATATCCCCATTCATTATCATACCATGCAACTAATTTTACAAATGTATCTGTTAATTGGATACCAGCAGCTGCATCAAATATAGATGTATGTGAATCTCCTAAGAAATCTGAAGATACTACTGGTTCGTCTGTATATTCTAGAATTCCTTTTAATTCATTTTCTGAAGCTTTTTTAACTGCAGCACATATTTCTTCATATGATGCTGGTTTTTCTAAGTTACATGTTAAATCTACTACAGAAACATCTAATGTTGGAACTCTGAAAGACATACCTGTTAATTTTCCATTTAATGATGGGATAACTTTTCCAACTGCTTTTGCAGCACCTGTTGATGATGGAATAATATTTCCAGCAGCAGCACGTCCACCTCTCCAATCTTTTTTAGAAGCTCCATCAACTGTTTTTTGTGTTGCTGTTGTAGCGTGAACTGTTGACATTAAACCATCTTTAATTCCGAAATTATCATTTATAACTTTAGCAAGTGGTGCTAAACAGTTTGTTGTACAAGATGCGTTAGAAACAATATTCATACTTGGATCATATGTTTCGTTGTTAACACCCATAACAAACATTGGAGCATCTTTTGAAGGTGCACTTATAACAACTTTTTTAGCTCCTGCATCTAAGTGTGCTTGTGCTTTTTCCATTGTTGTAAATACTCCTGAACATTCGAATACATATTCTACTCCTAATTCTCCCCATGGTATATTGTGAGGATCCATTTCATTATATACTTTTATTTCTTTTCCATTTACTACTAAAACATTTTCTTTTGATTCAATTGTTCCATTAAATCTTCCATGCATTGTGTCATATTTTACCATATATGCCATGTAGTCTGCTGTTATAAAAGGATCGTTTATAGCAACGATATCTACTTCATCACCTTTCTCTAAAGCTGCTTGGAATGCTAATTTTCCAATTCTTCCAAATCCGTTAAAACCTACTTTAATTGACATTATAATTCCTCCATTTCTTTTTTGCCTTATAGGCATATAAAAATTTGACCTACTCATTGATCATAGTCATTCTATAACAAAAAAGAATACTTTTCAAGTATTCTTTCTCAATTCTTTACATTTTATACATATTTTTCTATTTTTAATATATATCTACCCTTCTGAGTATTCCCTATAATTTCGCTAATTTTAAATCTTCCTTTGCCTCTAATTGATACTAAATCACCTTCATTTAGTAGCTTGGTTTGTTTTATTTCGTTTTTAAAATTTACAAATACTCTCTCTTGGTTTATTAGCTCCTTTGCTTGCATTCTAGAAGTTTTAGCAAGTTCAGCTATTATATTATCTAGTCTTAATGCAGAAACAATGATATTATACTCTTTTGTTTTTATTTCTACTTTTTCTAATTCATTAATTTGTATCTCTTTTATGTCTGCTTTTCTTAACCTTGTCAACTCACTTAAATTAGTCAATAAATATTTAACGATCTCTGGCATTACTATTACATCTGCTCCACTTTCTTTAACCAAAATATCTCCAACCTTTTCTCGTACAACTCCTAATTTCATTATCATGCCTAAATAATTTTTATGCGTATATTCACCATATAGCTCATTAGGTAAGCTTATTCTTACTGCACATAAGCTATTTATATATTTTTTGTCTTCTATAATAAATTTAAACTTATCTGGATAAAATACTATAATTTTTCTTTCTGCTTCCTCATATCCACCAAAGAAAATATACTTATTAAATTTAGCTTTATTTAAAATTTCTGTACATATTCTTATTTGATATCCATCTAAGAAATCTGTATTAGTTATTTTGTTTTTTTGCTTTGCTTCTTCCATCTTATCTATCATTTTTGAAATAAGTATTTGTTCTTCTTTATTATGCCCCTCTAATAATTCTTTTTTATTCATAATTACTCCATTTTCTAATCATATCTAAAATACTTTCTACATCTAATTTATAATCCCTTTCTATTTCATCTACTGTACCTTGTTTTATAAACTCATCTGGATATCCCAGCATTTTTAATTCATTCGTTTTATGGTATTTCTTTAGTGTCTCTAATACAGTACTTCCTAATCCGCCCTTTATAATATTGTCTTCAATTGTTATAACTTTCGAATTTCCTATCCATCTAACAATATTTTCTTCGTCAAAAGGTTTTAAAAATCTTGCATTTATTACTTTAATTCCTATCCCTTCTTTTTTTAGGATATTTGAAATTTCGTATGCCCTTTGAACCATCTTGCCTATCGCAACTATAGTATAATCATTTCCTTCTGATAATTTTTCAGCTTTACCTAGTTCAATTTTTTCTTCCTTATCTATCTTTGTACTTTCTTCTCCACCACGTGGATATCTTATATAAATTGGTCCAATATAGTCTATAGCAAACTCTAACATGCATTCTAATTCTTTAAAGTTTTTTGGCGCCATAATAACCAAATTTGGTACTATATTAAAAAAAGATAAATCTAAAATTCCTTGATGTGTCTCGCCATCTGCACCTACAATTCCAGCTCTATCTGAACACAAAACTACATGCAAATTTTGCATACACACATCATGTATAACTTGATCATATCCGCGTTGATAAAACGATGCATATATTGGGACAACTGGAATAATTTCATTTGTTGCCATACCTGCTGCCATACCTATTGCATGACCTTCTGCTATTCCAACATCAAAAAATCTATCTTTAAATTTTTCTGCAAACTCTTTTAAGCCTGTTCCATCTTTCATAGATGCTGTTATAGCTACAATCTTTTTATTTTTTTCTGCCATGCTTACCAATTTATCACCAAAAACTTTTGAGTAATCTTTTGTCTTAGTTTTTTTAGCTTTCCCTGTTTCTAAACTAAATGGTCCTGTTGAATGAAATTTATCCGGATTTTTTTCTGCTGGTTCATATCCCTTTCCTTTTTTAGTAATAACATGAATTAGCTTAGGTCCATCAATATTTTTAGCAATTTTTAAAATATTTTCTAATTTTTCTATATTATGTCCATCAACTGGTCCTAAATATGTATATCCCATATCTTCGAAAAACATATTAGATATAAAAATCTTTTTAATACTATATTTTAAATCTTGTACTAGTTTTATTATTTTATTACCAATCCAAGGAATTTTTGAAACACCTTTTTTTATCATATTATTTGATTTTTTATAAAATCTCTTGCTTCTTATTTTACTTAAGAAATTAGATATTCCTCCAACATTTTTAGAAATACTCATTTCATTATCATTTAAGATAATTATAAAATTGGTTTTGGAACTTCCCCCATCATTTAATGCTTCTAATGCCATTCCCCCTGTTAAAGCACCATCTCCTATAACTGCAACAATTTGATAATTCTCTTTTTTTATATCTCTTGCTCTTGCCATTCCTATGGCTGCAGAAATAGATGTACTACTATGTCCAGTATTAAATGTATCATATTCTGACTCTTCCCTTTTTGGGAAACCAGCTATTCCATTCTTTTTTCTTAAAGAAGTCAATTTATCTTTTCTACCGGTAAGAATTTTATGAACATATGTCTGATGCCCTACATCCCAAACTATTTTATCTTTAGGTGTATTAAACACCGAATGCAGTGCTATTGTAAGTTCTACAACACCTAAATTCGAGGCTAAATGTCCACCATTATTGGATACGACATTTAGTATTTCTTTTCTTATTTCTGCTGATAGCCTTTCTTTTTCTTTTATATCAAGTTTTTTTAAATCCCCTGGTAAGTTTATATTTTCGATTTCACTCATAATTTTCTCCTAGTCTCTATTATTTTGCAGTATCAATATAGTATCATATTTTTCTACAAATTTCCATATAATTAGCCTCTGATTTTCTTTACAAATGTTTTTGCTTCTTATATAATTAAGAAGCAAAGGAGAAAAAATATGACAAAATTTATTTCACATTCTGAAGAAGAAACAAAGAAATTAGCACAAAAAATCGCTTCTAATTCAAAAAAAGGAGATATTATCGTTTTATGTGGCGAACTTGGTTCTGGGAAAACCAAATTTACAGAAGGTTTTTTAGAATATTTTAATTTACAAGACGAATTATCAAGTCCTACTTTTACTATTGTAAACGAATACGATACTCCCGATTTCCCAATATATCATTTTGATGTTTATAGATTAGAAGATATAGATGAATTTTATGCAATTGGTGGAGACGAATATTTTCAAACTGGTATTTGCATAATTGAATGGGGCGAAAAAATTGAAGAACTTTTACCTGAATCTTATTTAAAGATTTCTTTTTCTAGAGATTTTGAAGATTCTGACATTCGTATTTTAAATATGGAATGTTTTGGCGAATATAAATTAAAGGAAGTGTAAAAATGAAAACATTAAGTATCGATACATCTAGCAATATTTGTAGTCTCGCAATTTTAGATGATAGCAAAATAATTTATGAAGACTATATAGCTGATAAATTAACTCATTCTGAAAACTTAATGCCAATGATAAAAAAAGCTTTTGACAATTTACAAATCAATTTAGCTGATATAGATTTATTTGCATGTTCTAAAGGTCCTGGTTCTTTTACAGGAATTAGAATTGGGGTTGCTACCATATGTGCTTTTAGAGATTACTATAATAAAAAAGCTATCGGTATTTCTTCTTTAGAAAGTTTAGCATACAATATTATACCTAAAGAAAACTCTTTGGTTTGTTCTATAATAGATGCAAAAAATAATAATGTATATGCAGGATTATTCAAATATGAAGATAGTCATTATTCTTTAATAGATAAATATATATCTGATAATATTAATAACACATTAGATATTTTATATAATTATTCTAATACTGAAATTATATTTGTAGGTTCTGGAGCTACAACCTATTCTTCACAAATTAAAGCTTCTATTAAAAATTGTTTAATAACAGAAGGAAATGCTAACAATTCTTCTGCTAGCGGAGTAGCTAAAGCTGCAATCTATAAATATTTTAATTGCACAGATAAGGAAGATTTATCTCTTTCCCCACTATATTTAAAAAAATCAAGTGCGGAAATCGAATTAGAGAAAAAATTAAATAAAGGATAATTACTATGAATTTAGAAGTATATAATATGACAGATTATGACTTATCTTTGATAAAAGATATTTTAATCAGCGATTTTGACGATTTTTGGACATATGATGTTTTGCAAGAAGAACTTAATAATCCTAACTCAGAATATTTTGTAGCCAAATTGGAAAATAATATTTTAGGTTTTGCAGGAATTTGGAAAGCTGTAGATGATACCCATATTACAGATATAGTTGTAAAAAAATCTAACAGACAAGCTGGTATTGGTAGTAAATTATTGGAGAAACTAATACAAACTGCAAAGAGTCAAAATTTTAAAGCAATTACTCTAGAAGTAAATGAACACAATCTACCTGCAATAAATTTATACTTAAAATATGGTTTTAAAAATGTTGGCTTCAGAAAAAAATATTATGGCAATAAAGATAATGCAATTATTATGACAAAAGAATTATAAAGAAAGAAGGAAAAAAACAAATGAAAAAAAATGAATTAAATTATAAAGATTTAAGAGTAATGTGTAATCCAAACTTTTTTGATTTTGAAACAACAGAAAATTTAGAGCCTATTACTTCTGGAATTGGACAAGAACGTGGCATTAAAGCTTTAGAATTTGGTCTTAATGTAAATGTTAAAGGATATAATATTTACCTAGAAGGTCCTAGTGGAGTTGGTAAGACTATGTATACAAAAAATTATTTGGATACAATTGCTAAAAAGAAGAAGGTTCCAAATGATTGGTGTTATATATATAATTTTGATAAACCAAATGAGCCAATTGCGGTCTCTCTTCCTGCTGGTCAAGGAAAAGAATTTAAAAATACTATGGATGCTTTTATTAAAGATATTAAAGTGGATATAAAAAATACATTTAATAACGATGATTTTGAAAAAGAAAAAACTATAATTAAACAAGAATTCGAAGAAAAAAGAAATGTTCTAATGGAAAACTTAAATAAAAAAGCTTTAGAATATGGTTTTTTTGTTAAAAGTGCACAAAATGGTATTTACATGATGCCAGTAATAAATGGTAAAACTATTGAAGAAGAAGAATTCGATAAATTAGACGAAAGTGTAAAAAAAGAATTTGAAGATAAATCTGGAATCGTACAACAACAAATTATCGAAGCAATAAGCGAAATTAAAGCAATTGAAAAAGAAGCAGATAAAAAAATAGAAGAATGGCAATCTAATATTGCCCTACTTACTATAAATGTTCATATTAATAATGTAAAATCAAAATTTAAAAGAAATAAAAAGATTACCAAATTTTTAAATGATGTAAAAACTGATATTTTAAAGAATATTTCTGCTTTTACAACTGAAAACACAAATAATCAAACACCAAATGGTCCAAGAGTAGAACCCCTTGCCCCATGGCTTAATTATAGAGTAAACTTGTTTATTGATAATAGCAATTTAGAAGGTGCACCTGTTATAATGGATTCTAATACTTCTTATCCAAATTTATTTGGAAAACTTGAATACGAAAATTATTATGGTGCTTTAAAAACTGATCATACTATGTTAAAACCTGGTTTACTTCACACGGCAAATGGTGGATATATTATGTTCCAAGCAGACGATATAATACAAAATAGCCTATGCTATGAATCATTAAAAAAGGCTTTAAAGGTAAAAGAACTAAATATAGAAAATGCTTCTGAACAACATTCTTCTATGGTAATGATTTCTTTAAAACCTGAGCCAATTCCTTTAGATTTAAAGGTTATTATAATTGGTAATAGCAATATTTACCATACCCTACTTGCTGTGGATAATGATTTTAGAAAATTATTTAAAATAAAAGTTGAATTCGAAGACGATGCTCCTCGTAATTCTGAAAACATGGTAAAACTTGCTAGGTTCGCACATGGATTTTGCGAAAAAGAAGGTTTACCTCAACTAGATAGAACTGGTGTCGCAAGTTTAGTTGATTATGCTACTGTTCTTGCAAATGATAAAGAAAAAATCTCTACCAAATTTAATGACTTGTCAGAAATTCTTGGTGAAGCTGCGACTTGGGCAAAACTTAGTCGTTCTAAACTGATTACAGATAAATTTATTCACAAAGCTTTAAAAGAAAGAATTGAACGCGTAAAAAAATATGATACTCATTATTTGGAAATGATAAAAGAAAACACTTTATTAATAGATACATCTGGATCTAAAGTTGGACAAATTAACGGACTTACAGTTTTAACTATAGGCGACTATTCTTTTGGAAAACCTACAAAAATAACTGCAAATACTTATTCAGGAAAACAAGGAATTGTTAACATAGAACGTGAAGTTGACCTTTCTGGTTCTTCTCATTCTAAAGGTGTATTAATACTTACAGGTTATTTAGGACAAAAATTTGCACAAGATTTTCCTCTTGCTTTAACTGCAAGTATATGTTTTGAACAATTATATAATGGTGTTGATGGAGATAGTGCTTCTAGTACAGAGCTATATGCCCTACTTTCTAGTTTGTCTGAAATACCAATAAATCAATCTTTTGCAGTTACAGGCTCTGTAAATCAAAAAGGTGAAATTCAACCTATTGGCGGTGTTAATGAAAAAATCGAAGGATTTTTCCAAATATGTAAAGACAGGGGATTAGATGGTAGTCATAGTGTTATAATTCCTGTTCAAAATGTAAGAAATCTTCATTTAGATGATGAAGTAGTAGACGCTGTAAAGAATAACTTATTCCATATCTATGCAATTTCTACAATTGATGAAGGTATCGAATTATTAACAGGTGTACCTGCTGGAACTAAAGATAAAAATGGAAACTTCCCTTCTGGTACAATTAATTATCTAGTTTATGAAAAATTAAAAAAATATTCTGGATTGGACAAAATTAAATAATTTATAAAAACAATAATTTTAATATATTTACACAATTACTTCACAATCGGTATAAATATAAGTAACATTCCCTTGTTAGCTTAATAAAAACACTTGATAAATTTTTTGATTCATACATTTATCAAGTGTTTTTTATTAAATAATCTATTTAATAGTTTTATATTTTTTTAATATATCTATTTAAAATCCAAATTTCTTTCTATATTTAAAAATTTCATAAATCATCTTTTTCTTTTATTTTCTATTTGCATTTTATTATATTCTTTCTTCATTTATTGCTGCTTGTGCTGCTGCAAGTTTTGCAATTGGCACTCTATATGGTGAGCAAGATACATAATTTAAACCAAGTGCATTACAGAATTCTACAGATGCTGGGTTTCCCCCATGTTCACCACAAATTCCAATTTTTAAGTCTGGTCTCGTCTTTCTTCCTAATTCTACTGCTATTTTCATTAATTTACCTACACCTTTTTTATCTATTGTAGCAAATGGATCAAAATCATAAATATTTTTAGAATAATATTCATTTAAGAATTTACCTGCATCATCCCTACTAAATCCAAAAGTCATTTGTGTTAAATCATTTGTTCCAAACGAGAAAAATTCTGCTTCTTTCGCTATTTCATCAGCAGTTAATACTGCTCTTGGAATCTCTATCATTGTACCTACATGATACCTCATTTCTACATTTGCTTCTTCCAAAATTTTATCTGCAGTTTCTGTAACTATTGATTTTACATACTTCATTTCTTTATATTCCCCAACTAAAGGAATCATTATTTCTGGAATGACATTCATTCCTTCTTTATTAACATTTATTGCAGCTTCTATAATTGCTCTTGTTTGCATTTGTGCAATCTCTGGGAATGTTACATCTAATCTACAACCTCTATGTCCCATCATTGGATTAAATTCATGTAATTTTTGGATAGTTTCCCTTATTTTTTCTTCTTTTATGTTCATCTCTTTTGCTAAATCATATATATCCTTATCCGTCTTAGGTAAAAATTCATGTAGTGGTGGGTCTAATAATCTAATTGTTACTGTATATCCATTCATTGCTTTATATAATTCTTCAAAATCTGTTCTTTGCATAGGTAATAATTTAGCTAATGCAACCTTTCTTTGTTCTACTGTTTCTGAAAGAATCATTTCTCTTATTGCTTTTACTCTTTCTGGAGCAAAAAACATATGCTCTGTCCTACATAAACCAATTCCTTCGGCTCCAAATTCATAAGCCTGTTTTGCATCTCTTGGAGTATCCGCATTTGCTCTAACTTTTAATTTTCTATATTGATCTGCCCAATTCATAAGTTCTGCAAAATTTCCAGAAACAGTTGTAGGTACCGTATCTATTTTTCCATCATACACATTTCCTGTTGAACCGTCTAAAGATATATAATCACCTTCCATATATTCTGCTCCATCTGGTAATTCGAAATATCCTTCTTCTTCGTTTACAACTATACTAGAACATCCTGCTACACAGCAAGTTCCCATACCTCTTGCAACAACTGCTGCATGTGATGTCATTCCGCCTCTTACAGTTAATATTCCTTTGCACACATTCATACCATCAATATCATTTGCAGATGTTTCTAAACGTACTAAAATTAATTCTTTTTCTCCTGCTTCATGTAGTTGTACTGCCTTTTCTGCACTAAATACAACCTTTCCTGTTGCAGCTCCTGGTGATGCTGCTAATCCTTGTGCTATTAATCTTGCATATTTTAATTTTTCTTTATCAAAATTAGGATGTAATAATTGTTCTAATTGCTTTGGTTCTACTCTTAAAACAGCTTCTCTTTCATCTATTAATCCTTCTTTTACTAGATCAACTGCTACTTGCAAAGCTGCTTGTGCGGTTCTTTTTCCATTTCTTGTTTGTAAAATATATAAACTTCCATGTTCTATTGTAAATTCCAAGTCTTGCATATCTTTATAATGTTTTTCCAATTTTTTTGCACTTCTTACAAACTCATTATATATATCTGGATTAATCTCTGCTAATTTATCTATTGTCATAGGCGTCCTTATTCCTGCCACAACATCTTCACCTTGTGCATTCATAAGAAATTCTCCATATATTTTATTCTCTCCTGTTGATGGATTTCTAGAAAATGCTACACCTGTACCACAGTCGTCTCCCATATTTCCAAACACCATCATCTGTATATTTACAGCTGTTCCCCAATCTCCCGGTATATCATTCAATCTTCTATATTTAATTGCTCTTGGATTGTTCCAAGATTTAAATACTGCTTCTATACATTCTAATAGTAAAGCCTTTACATCTTGTGGAAATGCTGAACCAGTTTGGTCATAATATATTCCCTTAAATACTTTTACTAAATCTTCTAGGTCATTTGCATCCATATCTATATCTTGAGCAAGACCTCTTTGCATTTTTTTAGTATCTATAGCTTTTTCATAAACACTGTTAGGAATTCCTTTTACCACATCACTATACATTTGTATAAATCTTCTATAACTATCATAAGCAAATCTTCTATTTTTTGCAGCTAATATTTTAACAGTCTCATCATTAATTCCTAAATTTAATATTGTATCCATCATTCCAGGCATAGAAACTCTTGCACCAGAACGAACAGAAACTAATAATGGTTTTTGAACATCTCCTAGTTTTTTTCCAGACATTTCTTCTAATTTAGCAATAGCTCTATCTATTTGTTTTATTACATCTTCTGATATCTTTTCTCCATCTTCATAATATTTATTACAACATTCTGTAGATATTGTAAAACCTTGTGGAATTGGTAGCCCTAAATTCGTCATCTCTGCTAAATTTGCACCTTTTCCACCAAGGATATCTTTCATTTTTGCATTTCCTTCTTGAAATAAATATACATATTTCTTATTTTCTTCACCCATGTATCTTCTCTCCTTTATCTTTCGAATATCTTTCTCATTGCGCTAATACAACAATTTTATAGTTTCTGCATTTTTATATCAGTATTATATCACTTTATGTCTTTTAGTAAACCTTTTTGAAGAAATTTAGCGACATTCCTCGGGATTTGGAGACGTTCCCTTTTTTCCTATTTTTGTATTAGATATTTTTGTCCATATTTATCTCTTTAGGTATTACTATTCTAGAAACATTCACACTTTTAGTTTTAAATAATTCATCAATCTGTTCTTCTAAATAATATGCTTCTTTTAAAAAGATTTTGTTAAGTAATTTTATTATCTTATCAAGTTTACTCTCTTTTCTTACTATTAGACTTGTTTCCATTATATACACCTCTTTGGTATCATATAACGAAATCTTATCATAAGTTAAACAAAAGTAAAAGACATTCACAAAACTAATTTCGTTTTAATGAATGTCTTTATAATTATCATACTATATAAAACTTTAATTGCATTAGTTATAATTAAAATTCTACTTTTTCTGCAATCCAATTTTCTAGTTCATCAATACTTACTCTTGCTTGCTCCATTGAATCTCTATCTCTTATAGTTACACAATTATCTTCTAATGTATCAAAATCTATTGTTACACAATATGGTGTTCCTATTTCATCTTCTCTTCTATATCTCTTTCCTATACTTCCAGCTTCATCATAATCACACATAAACTTCTTTGATAGCTTTGTATATACTTCTGTTGCTTTTTCAGATAATTTTTTAGATAATGGAAGAACTGCTACTTTATATGGTGCTAAAGCTGGATGTAAATGTAATACTGTTCTTACATCTCCTTCTGCAATTTCTTCTTCCTCGTATGCATTGCATAAGAAAGCAAGTAACACTCTATCTGCTCCTAGTGATGGCTCTATAACATATGGTACATATTTTTCTCCTGTTTCTTGATCTAAATATGACATATCTTGGTTTGAATGGTTCATATGTTGTGTTAGGTCATAATCTGTTCTATCTGCAATTCCCCATAATTCTCCCCATCCAAATGGGAATGCAAATTCTATATCTGTTGTTGCTTTACTATAGAATACCAATTCTTCTTTTGAATGATCTCTTAAACGTATATTTTCTTTCTTCATTCCTAGAGTTAATAGCCAGTTTTCGCAATAGTCTTTCCAATATTTATGCCATTCTAAATCTGTTCCTGGTTTGCAGAAAAATTCTAATTCCATTTGCTCGAATTCTCTTGTTCTGAATATAAAGTTTCCTGGAGTTATTTCGTTTCTAAAAGCTTTTCCTATTTGTGCAATACCCATTGGCATTTTCTTTCTAGATGTTCTTAAAACATTTTTAAAATCTACAAATATACCTTGTGCTGTTTCTGGTCTTAAATATATTTCTGCTGTTTTATCCTCTGTAACACCTTGGAATGTTTTAAACATTAAATTAAATTTACGTATATCTGTAAAATTTGTTTTACCACAATTAGGGCAAGGTATCTTATTTTCATTAATAAAGTTTATTAATTGTTCATCTGTCATACCATCTGCGATCATATCTTTTCCTTGGTCATGAGCCCATTCTTCTATTAATTTATCTGCTCTGTGTCTTGTTTTACACTCTTTACAATCAATTAATGGATCTGAGAACCCTCCAACATGACCTGAAGCAACCCATGTTTCTGGATTCATTAATATTGCTGCATCTAATCCTACAATATTTGGTTGTTCTTGAATAAATTTCTTTCTCCAAGCAGCTTTAATATTATTTTTTAATTCATTTCCTAAAGGACCATAATCCCAAGTGTTTGCAAGTCCTCCATAAATTTCTGAACCAGGATATACATATCCTCTTGATTTGCATAATGCTACGATTTTTTCCATTGAATCTACCATAATAAAAACCTCCTAATACTTTATTTGCTAAGTACCAGAAGGTTTTATTTAAATCTAAAAAACTTCCGCACCTAGCATATTAGCTAGGGACGAAAGTTATATTCCGCGGTTCCACCCTAATTGATAAATTTAATTATCCTCTTCGTTATAATCGTGCTCCAAAGTTCCCCATATTTTTTTGCTATTAGTTTACACCAACCACTAACTCTCTTTTAGCTTTATAAATACTTTTTCTTTTTCATCACACTTATTAAATTTATATACTTATATCATATTATTTACAAAAAATCAAGGATTATTATTTAATAACAAAAAAATATATTGCCAAAACAATTTCTGTTATTAAAATTGTAGGAAATCCTATCGTAAATTTCAATTTTTTAGTTTTATGTCTAAAAGTGTACATTCCAACTATTCCTCCAATTCCACCTCCTAGTAGAACTAAAGTAAATAGGCCTGCTTCACTTATTCTCCATTCACCTTTTTGTGCTCTTCTTTTATCCCACCACATAGCTGCAAAAGCTAGTAAATTTATAATAATTAAATATATTATAATATTTTTTGGTGTAAATATTGCTTCTAATATTAATTTATAGTCTAACATCACTCTCTCCTGTATCTTTTAATCTAAATTATAATTTACTTTTAAGTTATTTATTTTTATATTTATTTCCACCTTTATTATTTTTCTATTTAAGCAAACAAGCTCATTTGATTACTTTCTGTCATTCCTTTTAGACAACCCGCATTTCTTAAAAGTTCTATTACTGAGCTTCCAGCTTTTGCTCTCATTCTTATATCATCTATACACATAAATGGCTCTTCTTCTCTTGCTTTTACTATGCTTTCTGCTGCGACAGTTCCAAGACCTGGAATACTATTTAATGGTGGTCTTATTCCATCCTCTTCTGCAATAAACTTTGTACTATGAGATTTGTATAAGTCCATTGGTAAGAAGTTAATTCCTCTTTCATACATTTCTAATACTAATTCTAGTATAGCATACATATTTTTATCTTTAGTAGTTGCACTATTTCCTGCTAAATCTATTTCTTTCATTTTATTTATTACTTTTTCTTTACCATGACACATTATATCACTATCAAATTCGTCTGCCCTTATTGTAAAATATGCAGTATAATATGCTTTTGGTTCATGTACTTTAAACCATGCAATTCTAAATGCATTTGTAACATAGGCCGCAGCATGGGCTTTAGGGAACATGTACTTTATCTTCTCGCAAGATTTTATATACCACTCCGGAACATCATGTTCCTTCATTAATTCTTTATATTGATCCCATTTTGGTTCTTTACCTTTTGCTACCTTTCCTTTACGAACTGACTCCATTATTTTAAATGAATCATTTGGTGGCAAGCCTTTTTTGATTAAATATATCATTATATCATCACGACAACATATTGCCTGTGACAATGTAACTGTTCCTTCATCGATTAAACTTTGTGCATTGCCAAGCCATACATCTGTACCATGTGATAAACCAGAAATACGAATTAATTCATCAAATCTTTGTGGTTTTGTATCTACCAACATTCCGTCTTACAAACTTCGTACCAAACTCTGGTATTCCATAACTTCCTACTTGTGAATGTATTTGCTCCGGTGTAACTCCTAAAGCTTTTGTAGAACTAAAGATTGACATTGTCTCTTTATCATCTAGTGGAACTTTGGTTGGATCTATTCCTGTAATATCAAATAACATTCTTATCATTGTAGGATCATCATGTCCTAGTATATCTAGTTTTAACAAGTTTTGGTCTATTGAGTGATAATCAAAATGTGTTGTTATGATATCAGAATTAGGGTCATCTGCAGGATGTTGTACTGGTGTAAATTCATATATTTCTCTACCTTTTGGAACAACTATAATTCCACCTGGGTGTTGGCCTGTTGTCCTTTTTATTCCTGTACAACCTTGTGAAATTCTTGCAACCTCTGCATTGGTTACTGGTATATTTCTTTCTTCATAATATTTTTTTACATATCCAAATGCTGTTTTATCTGCAACTGTACCAACTGTTCCAGCCTTAAACGTTGTACCTTTTCCAAATATAACCTCTGTATATCTATGTGCTTTTGCTTGATACTCTCCTGAAAAGTTTAAATCTATATCGGGCTCTTTATCCCCATTAAATCCTAAGAATGTTTCGAAAGGTATATCCATTCCATCTTTTACAAGTTTTGTTCCGCATTTTGGACAATCTTTATCTGGTAAATCAAATCCATTCTCATACCCGTAATCTGTAAAATCAGAATACTTACAATTTGGACATCTATAATGTGCCGGAAGAGAATTAACTTCTGTTATACCTGTCATATTCGCAACAAATGACGAACCAACAGATCCTCTTGAACCAACGATATATCCATCCTCATTTGATTTCCACACTAGTTTTTGTGCAATTATATACATAACTGAGAAACCATTTTTTATAATTGAAGTTAATTCTTTATCAAGTCTTTCTTCAACTATAGCTGGAAGTGGATCTCCATATAATTCGTGTGCTTTTGAATATGCAATCTCTTTTATAGTTGTTTCACAACCTGGTATATGTGGTGGACATTTTTCTGGTGATATAGGGCTAATCCAATCACACATATCTGCAACTTTATTTGTATTTGTTACAACTACTTCGTATGCTTTTTCTGTTCCTAAATATTCGAATTCTTTAAGCATTTCTTCTGTAGTTCTTAAATATAATGGTGCTTGCTGGTCTGCATCATCATATCCTTGACCAGCTTGTAACATTCTTCTATAAATTTCATCAGATGGATCCATAAAATGGACATCACATGTTGCAACAACTAATTTATTTAGTCTTTCTCCAATTTCTACAATCTTTCTATTTATATTTCTTAAACCTTCTTCATCAGCTACTGTTCCATTTCTAATTAAGAAGTCATTATTTCCTAATGGCTGTATTTCTAAATAATCATAATCTTTTGCAATATCTTCTATTTCTTCATCAGTTTTTCCCATTTCTATTGCTTGATATAATTCTCCCGCCTCACAAGCACTGCCTAATATTAACCCTTCCGAATATTGTTTATATACTGATTTTAAAATTCTTGGCTTTTTATAAAAATAGTCTAAATGAGAAATAGAAACTAATTTATATAAATTCTTAAGACCTACATAATTTGTTGCTAAAATTATTGCATGGTATGTTGGTAATTTCTTAAAGTCTGCCTCACCTGCAATCTTTTTAGTAATATCATCTAATGTTTCTACTCCTTTTTCTTTTAACATATTAAGCATTACATTTAATACTTTTACAGTTGTATCAACATCATCTAATGCTCTATGTGCTACTTCTACCTTTATTCCTAAATTTTCTGCAATCTTACCCAATTTATATTTTTTATAATCTGGGAATAAATCTTTTGCTAATCTTAATGTGTCTAAATAAGTATTTTCTAAACTTAAGCCTAATTGAGTTGCATTATATTTTAAGAACCCTATATCAAAATCTGCATTATGAGCTACTAAAACAGAATCTCCAACAAATTCTAAAATTTTAGGCATTACTTTATCTATTGTTTCTGCATCTTTTACCATCTCATCTGTTATATTTGTAACTTCTACAACTCTTTGTGGTATTGGTTTTTCTGGATTTACAAAACAAGAAAACTCGTCTATTACCTCTCCATTTTTTACTTTCATTATTCCTACTTCTGTAATCTTTTCTGTTCTAAAAGAAAAACCGGTTGTTTCTAAATCTAATACACAATAAGTTGTATCTATACTTTGTCCTTTAGAAAAAGATACTGGTGATACTGCATCTGGTGCAAGATATGCTTCCACACCATAAATAATTTTTATATCATGATTATCAAAGCCTAATAATTTATGTGCCTCTGGAAATGCTTGTACAACACCATGATCTGTTATTGCAATAGACTTCATTCCCCATTTCATTGCTCTTTTTATTAAATCTGTAGCAGCTGTCATTCCATCCATCTGACTCATTTTTGTATGCATATGAAGCTCTACTCTTTTTTCTTCCGCGTTATCCATTCTTACTTCTTTTTTATGTGGCTCTATCTCTAAAATAGTATATGCCATAACTGTCTGCTCATGCGAAAAAGAATCCATTTGTGCAGTACCTGCAATTTTTATTGCCTTTGCATTTTTTACTCTTCCCATAACTTTCTTAGCATTTTTCTTATCTAAAAATGCTTTACAAGTTAAAGTGCTTGTTCCATCATATAAGTCAAAGCTATATAAAACTCTTCCAGATTTTAATTCTCTATCTTCTGTGTTTATAACTTCTCCTTCTAAAGAAACTTTTTTATCATCAACGCCTAAGTCTTTTATTTTTACCAAAGGTTCATTTATTGTTAATGAATTTCCTAAAATTAATGGTGAACTATTATCTTCTTCTGGCAATTCTGGTACATCTGCATTTGTTTCTATAATAGAATTTGCAATTATTGTAACATCACCAGCAAATGTATCTAAGCCTGCTTTTCCTATTATTTTTATAGCTTTTACTGTTTCTAATTTTTCTAATATAGTTGTAGACTCTTCCATTGTACAAAAAGATTTACATGTCATAATTCCTGTACCATCGTAAAGATCTAATATAATCATCTTTTTGCCGGATTTTGTATCTCTAGCGTCTAATTCTGTAATTCTTCCTTCTATTGTTACTTTTCCGGAATTTGCATTAATATCTTTTATCTTTACGTAATTTTCTTTAGCTTTAGATGGTTTTCCAATAATATAATCTATATTGTTATTTTCCAAAACTTGCGGTGGAGCCATTTCGCCTAATTCCTCTGGAGGAATATCGCCATCAGATGGTAATGGTACATAATAATCTGGTGGCTCTTGCATTTTAGCATTTGCTTTTTCTTCCTCATGTTTTTTCATTTCTTCTATTCTGTTTTTTATTAATTGTTCTTCTAATAGCCTATTATTTTCTTCTTGTCTTGCTAATTCTTCTTTACTTATCTGTTCTTCTAAGTTAATTTTATATTCTTTTCCTAACAAATTCTTTATTGTTATTTCTACTTGCTTATCTGTCTTTCTAGTTCGTAAAAAATCCGCACCTTTTATATGCATCTTTACATTTATATTGCTATTTTCTACTTCTATAGTACTTTTCATAAGTAAAATAGGTTTCATTAGTGGATGTTTATGTGCCATATAACATATTATATTCTTCCATTCATCTTTTACATCGGGGATTTTAGTTCCATCTTCGTAAATAAATATCATTTCTATGTCTTTTATTTGAAATCTCTCCATCAGATATTTCTCAAAATCCCACATGTCTTTTATTTGAACGAATTTATCTGTAGTTAAAACGATATTTAATTTATTAGTTTTTTTGTTTATCCCTATTTTACTTATATAACACTCTTGCATTTGAGAATTATTTTTATAGTCACTAAATATTTCCTTTATTTTCTTTAAGTTTTCCAATTTAGCATCTCCTATTTGTTATCAGTAGTTTTTTCTCCAATTACTTTTAGTATTTTTTCATACACTAATTTTACGTCTTTAACACCATTTATAAAAATTATCCTTTGTGTTATTTTCTTATTGTTTGTATATATCATTATCGTTCCTAATTTAAAAACAGTTTGTAAAAATGTTTGACCATATTTTATCTGTGTCATTTCTGTATATTTTACTTCTTTTTCGTTATCATCTTTAATTTTATTGTTATATACTAATTTATCACTATAAAATTTATAAAAGCTATTTCTATATTTTACTTTATTATAAATAACATTTATTATTAGGTATATAACATATATAACTAATATTGCTATACCATATTCTATTAATTGGTTTTCAAAAATTAATACTGCTAAAATTAGAATTATAATTAATAATGTTGTTACATGATTATATAAAAAACTAAATATTACATTATATTTTGGTTTTACTGTTAATTTTACTTCTTCTTTTTTATCCATTTTCGTACCTCTTTTTAAAAAATTCTTAAAATATCTTTATATGATATAAATATTGATAATGATATTAAAATTATAAAACCTACCATTTGAATCCCTATCTCTAGTTCTTCTTTCATTGGCTTTCTTCTAATTGCCTCTATTAACAATATTAACAATTTTCCACCATCTAATGCTGGTATTGGCAATAAATTCGTTACTCCTAATGAAATAGAAATTATTGCAAGCATGTATATGAAATCTACAAATCCTGTTGTTTGTGATACTACACTAGATATTCCTACAGGTCCCATCATTTGATCTATTCCTACCTTACCTGTAAATAACATTTTTATATTTTCAAATATAGACCCTAGAAAATCACCTGTCTTAAAAAATGCATAATAAACATTATTAGTAAAGTTATTTTCTGCCATTTTAAAATTTATTCCTAGATAATATGTTGGAATTAAATCCAATTCTAAGTTTAGGGTAATTTTCTCTCCGTTCCTTTCAATCTCCACTTCTGCTGTATTGCTTTCACATGTTTGTATTGCTTCTATTAATTTATCTGCACTTTCCCTTACATCAACACCATTAAATTTTGTAATTACATCATTTGTTTCGATTCCTGCCTTAGCTGCTGCACTTCCTTCATCTATTTGCACTACTTGTGTTGCACTTTCGCCACTATTACTACTTGACACATATATTCCTGTACTTTTAGTTTCTTTTTCTGTTGGAATTAATTTTATTTCTTTTTCCTCATTATTTCTCTCTATTTGTATTGTTAATTCTTCTCCATTTGAATTTTGAAGTATATTATCTATATCTGTTTTTGTTTTTATTTTTTCATCATTAATTTCATCTATTTTATCTCCTGCATATATACCTGCTTGTTCTGCCGCAAAATCAGGAATTGTTGAATCTACAACTGTAGATACATTATTTCCAATTGATGCCATTATTATAAAATATACTAATATACCGAAAACAATATTTACTATTGCACCTGCGGCAACAATAGCCATTCTTTTCGGTATACTAGCATTATTAAAAGCACGTTCATCTTCTGATTTAGTATCTTCCCCTTCTAGCCTAACAAATCCTCCCAATGGGATTAATCTTAATTCATATTTTGTTTCTTTTCCTTGTTTTGTCCAAATCTTTGGTCCAAATCCTATTGCAAATTCATGTACTTTTACTTTAAATAATTTTGCTATAAAGAAATGACCGGCTTCATGAATTAATATTAAAAATCCCAATAAGAAAATTATTTTTATAGCATTTATTAAAAAACTTATCAAAAAGAAACCTCCTAGTTTAAATTAATACTAATAAAAAATATGCAAATGGTGCTATGAATATTATACTATCTATTCTGTCTAACATTCCTCCATGCCCTGGTATCAAATTACTGTAATCTTTAATTCCTGTAAATCTTTTTATTGATGATGCTGCAAAGTCGCCCATTTGACTTAGTATACTTAATATTAATCCTATTGCTCCAATTAATAAATAATTAATGTTCATTCCACATACATTATTAAGTACTATGGTATAAATTAAAATTAGTGCAACTGCTCCTATTGTACCCCCTATACAACCTTCTATTGTTTTATTAGGGCTAATTTTACTAAATTTATGCTTTCCTATTAGTTTTCCAAAAACATATGCGAAAATGTCTGTTCCCCATGATGCAAATATTGCATACCATATTAAAAATACTCCATTTTCATTTGATCTAATTATTGGCATAAACATTAAGAAAATTACTATATAACATATTCCAAATAAAGTTACTGCTGCATCCATTATTGTTGTTTTCATTTTTGTTATTAAAATTTGTGCAAAACTTAATAATATTGCAATAGGAGCAGTTGCTCCTATTATTAATATTAAATATTCTTTAGGAAAGGCATGTATAAAAGCTATTGTCGCACATGCTAAATATCCAAGCCATGTTAATGGATTCGCCTTATTACTAACTTTAAATGCATGCGAATATTCATGAAAACTCATAGCTGCTATAACAGCAAATGCTACATCTATTATTATTTGATTACCAAAAATAAGTACTAATGCTACTATCGGGAAACCTATTAACCCTGAAATCACTCTTTTTATACTCATTATTTTCCTCCAAATTTTCTATTTCTCTTTTGAAATTCTAAAATTGCATTATCAATATCTTCTTCTGTAAAATCTGGCCATAGCTTATCTAAAAATAGAAATTCTGAATAGACAATTTGCCAAGGTAAGAAATTACTTGTACGTAATTCACCACTTGTTCTAATTACTAAATCTGGATCAGGCTCTCCTTTAGTATATAAATTATCTGAAATAATTTCTTCTGTAATATCTTCTACATTTAATTTACCATTTTTTACTGATTCGGCAATATTTTTTACTGCTGATACAATTTCATTTCTGCCACCATAGTTTAATGCAATATTAAATGTTACTCCTGTATTATCTTTTGTTCTCTCTTCACATTTTCTTATACTTTTTTGCATACCATCTGAAAGAACTGATATATCCCCTAATACTTTTACTTTTATATTTTCTGTATCTGCCCTTTTACTATAGTCGTCTAAATAATTTTGAAGAAGTATCATAAGAGCACTTACTTCCTCTTCTGTTCTTTTCCAATTTTCTGTTGAAAAAGCATAAACTGTAATATATCCTAATCCTATTTTATTAGCATATCTAACTATTTTTTCTAGTGTTTTGGCACCTTCCTTATGGCCTAGCTTTGCTGGAAGATCTCTTTGTTTTGCCCATCTCCTATTTCCATCCATAATTATTGCAATATGTTTTGGAAAATTTTCTTTTTCAAAATTCATATTAAACTCCTTTTAAACTGTCATTATTTCTTTTTCTTTTCCATCTGTTAATTTATCTATTTCATCTATGTTTTTATCTGTTATTTTTTGAATATTATCTTCTGCCATTTTTAGTTCATCTTCTGTTATTTCAGAATTTTTTTGCATAGCTTTAAATTCATCTATTCCATCTCTTCTTATAGAACGAATTGCAACTTTTGCATCTTCTCCCATTTTCTTAACTTCTTTTACTAATTCTTTTCTTCTTTCTTCGTTCAATTCTGGGAAATTTAATCTTATTAATTTTCCATCATTATTTGGATTTATTCCTAAATCTGATGTTAATATTGCTTTTTCAATTTCTTTTAATGCACTAGCATCCCATGGTTGAATTACAATTAATCTTGCTTCTGGTACAGAAACTCCTGCTATTTGATTTATTGGTGTTGGTGTACCATAATAGTCTATTTTTATTTTATTTAAAACTGCTGGGTTTGCTCTTCCAGCTCTTATTTCTGATAAATTTTCTCTATATACACTTATTGTTTTACCCATTTTTTCTTCTATTTTACTATAATCCATTTTAACCTCTCCTTTTTTGAAATTCGAACTTTAGAGACGGAGCTTAAAGTTCAAATTTTATGTTAATTTTCCTTTAAATGTCGTCTTAAAAGTTTAATCTTTAAATTTATTTATTATTTTACTATTGTTCCTATTTTTTCTCCTTTTGCAGCTTTTACAATATTGTTTGGATCATCTATTCCAAAAACTACTAAAGGTATATTATTATCCCTACATAAAGATGTTGCTGTAGAGTCCATTACTTTTAAATCTTTATTTAAAATATCTAAATATGTAATTTCGTCATATTTTACCGCATTTTTATCTATTTCTGGGTCTGCAGAATACACAGCATCTATTGATTTTCCAAGTAATATTACATCTGCATCTATTTCTGCTGCTCTTAAAGCTGCTGCTGTATCTGTTGTAAAATATGGATTGCCTGTACCACATGCAAATATTACAATTCTTCCTCTTTCTAAATGCTTAATTGCTTTTCTTTTTATATATGGTTCTGCAATTTCTCTCATTTCTATTGCTGTTTGCACTCTTGTATACACACCTCTTGCTTCTAAAGCATCTTGAAGCGCTAAACCATTCATTGCAGTTGCTAACATTCCCATATAATCAGCTGTAGTTCTTTCCATTTCGTGACCATATCTTCCTCTCCAGAAGTTTCCTCCACCAACTACAACTGCTACTTGTATTCCTAATTCGGAAACCTTCTTTATTGCATCACATAAATTTCCTACTACTTTTGCATCTATCCCTGTTTTCTTTTCACCTGCAAGTACTTCTCCGCTTAATTTTAGTAGTACTCTCTTGTAGGATTTATTACTTTCCAACTTTATACACTCTCCTTGCTTATTTAATTGATATGCCTGTTTTTTTGGCAATTATTTTAGCAAACTTATTCTATCATATAATTTTATGAATTTGTATAATTTTTTAATATTTTCTTAATTTTATTATTAATAAATATTATATGTGTAGAAAAATGTAGAATTATTTATCTTTATGTAACCGACTAGCTGGTTGTTATATCTTGCTTATTTTGTTTAAATGTAATATCATTACATTTATAAATTGTAGATAATTTTAAAAAAAATTGTGCCATATACAAAAAGTAAGGAAGGAATGTGATATATATGGAAAAAAAGAGTTTAGCTGAAAAGTTAAATAAAAAATATCATAAAGCTCTCGAAATCACAGATTTAAAAGATTTACTATATAAATCTGCTACTAGATATACAAGAAGAGCCGCTTTTAAATTAAAAGATAAAATTGGAAATATTTATAAAGTAACATATGAAAAGTTTAGGAAAGATGTTATGGCTTTAGGAACAGCTTTAATTAATCTTGGTTTAAAAGATGAATATATAGCTGTTACTGGTAAAAACAGCTATAATTGGGCAGTATCATATTTAGCTGCTACAATCGTCGGAATTGTTGTGCCTATTGATAAAGAATTGAAATCTGAAGATATAATAAACTTCTTAAATGTATCTTCTTCTAAAGCAATACTTGGTGATGATAAATATATTACTGAATTAATTTCAAAGAAAGCTGAAATAACTAATAAAAACACTTTGTTTATCAATTTTAATTCTAAAAAAGATACAAATACTTATATGTCTTATTCTTTACTTTTAGATGCAGGTTATAACCAATTAGAAGAAGGAAACAAAGATTTTGATAATATAAAAATAGATCCTGATGCAATGAAAATCCTTATTTTTACATCTGGAACTACTGGCAATGCAAAAGGTGTTTGCCTGTCACATAAAAATATTGTATCTAATATAATGTCAACTTTTGGTATTGTAAAAGTAAAAAGAAGTGATCAAGTTCTTTCAATCTTACCTTTACATCATACCTATGAATGTACTTTAGGATTTTTACTTGTAATTTATAGTGGTGGATGTATTAGTTATTGTGAAGGACTTCGTCATATTACAAAAAATATTCTTGAATTTAAACCTACAGTTATTTTATGTGTTCCTTTACTTTTAGAAAAAATGTATAAAAAAATAGAAGCTACAGTTAGAAAATCTTTACCAGAAAAATATGCTAATATTGAAGGCAATATAATTGCTAACTTACCTTCAGTTATTAAAAAGATAGTTAAAACAAAAGTAAAAAATTCTCTTGGTGGTAGATTAAGAGCATTTATAGTTGGTGCAGCACCCTTAAGTCCAGATATTATAACTTCTTATAAAAATTTAAATATTAAATCTATACAAGGCTATGGACTTACAGAATGTTCCCCTCTAGTTGCTGGAAATAATGATTTTTATATTAATCCAGATGCTGTAGGCTTGCCTATTCCAAATGTTTCATATAAAATTGATAAACCAGATAATTCTGGTGTTGGGGAAATACTTGTAAAAGGACCTAATGTAATGCTTGGTTATTATAAAGACGAAGATGGAACAGCTAAAGTATTAAAAGATGGCTGGTTTCATACTGGTGATTTAGGTAGAGTTGATGATGATGGCTGGCTATATATTACTGGAAGATTAAAAACTGTAATAGTTACACAAAACGGAAAAAATATTTATCCTGAAGAAATTGAACATTATTTAAACGAAAATCCGTTAATCTCTGAATCTTTAGTAACTGGACTTTCTGATGATAAAAATGATGATGTATATGTTAATGCACAAATATTTCCAAATATTGATGCAATAAAAGAATATTTAAAGGTTTCTATTCCTCAAAAAGAAGAAATCTTTGCTGTTATTAAAGATATCGTTTCTAGTGTTAATAAAAAATTACCAAATTATAAACATATTAAATCTTTTATTATTAAAGATGAGGAATTTGAAAAAACTACTACTCAAAAGATTAAAAGATTCGGTAAAAATGTTGACAATAATAAGTAAATATTTACAAATATTTATTTTGATGGTATTTTAGATATGTGTGTTAGACTATTATGTAATTTTTCATAATGACGCACTCCTTTCAAAAGCCAACTGCTAAGCAGTTGGCTTTTTACACTATTTATTTTAGCTATAAATCTTTAACTAGATTTCCTCGTTTTTCTTCTCGTTCTAGTGCTTCTATTATTGCAAACTCAAAATCATCCAAATGGTATATATACATAAAAGGATACATCAGCTTAAGTTCTTTAGTATTTAAATTGTTCATATCATTTTTTATAACTTTTATACTTACTTTTTTTAGTTCCTCTTCTGATAAATGATATAAACCAAAAAATTTTAACTCCCTTCCATAAATTTTTTCTTCATCCTTAAAAAATATTGTTTTTAATTCACTTATCTTATTCAAGTCAATTTGGTGATTACCTATCCAATTATATAAAACTATTATCTCCTCTTCATCATAAAATTCATCTGGTAGCAAATAAGAAATTTCTGTTTTTTTCATTCCGATAACTTGTAATAAAACATATTTATTATACCACTTATGTTCTTTTAATTCTTTATTTCTGATTTGATATAATAATATATCTCCTTTTTTCCAATTAGGCGTTTTTAGCTTAATAATTTTTTCAATTTTCTTTTTGGCTGGTTGCTTAGAATTTAATTTCTTTTTTACCTTTTCCAACTCTTTTTTCCATTTTTCTATTTTATCTCCACTTTCTATGCATTGGATTGCCTTCTCTTTTACATTTTTTAACAATCTTCCATAGTCCCATTGAACATTTGCTAATGCTATCCAAAATAGCGGAGCTCTTTCTTTATCTTCTATAATATTTTTATTATACTCTATTAATTTATTTGTTGCTTGTTCATTATTTTCAAATATATTTAACAAATAAATGTACTTTGTAGCAGTATGCATAGTCACATCATTTTGAAAAAAGCCATGTCCAAATTCTACTATCCTGTCCTCCTCTTCTTCGTTTTTAAAATTTTCTTTAATTAATTTTTTATTTCTATTAGTTCCAAACTTTATATAATTTTCAATTTCATAATCATCTAATTTATACCATGTTAACCAAATAGGAATTCCATTATCTATATATCCATCTTCTAACAATCCGGCTACTGGAAAATTTCCAATAAATTTATACATTTTTTGAACTTTTAAAGTTATTTTATCTGCAATAATAGTAGTATATCTATACTTTTCTTTTTCTGCATCATATCCATCTATAATATATTCACAATTTTCTATTTCTTCATATGTAGTTGGTATTTTATTACCCTTTGTTATTTGAATTCTCATTACTGGTAGATACCATACATTTCTGCTATCTCCCCATTTTAAAGGTCTTACAACACTTAGTATTAAATATCTTCCTTCTAAACCATATTCTTTTGCTTTCTCGCTTTTTAATTCATATGCAAACCTATCTCCTATCTTCCATGGACAAACATATGGTTTTGCTCTTTTCTTTATTTTACTTACCTTTTCCTTTGGCTGTTTACTCTCTATTTTTTCTTTTAAAGATTCTAATACCTTTTCTCTTTTTTGGTATAGTTTTTTATCTTCTTTCCATCTTTCCAAGTCAGATTTTTGCTCTATTATTTTTACAGCTTCCTTCTTTATTTCGTCTGTTAGCATACCATTTTGCCAAAGCATATCTGCTAATACTAATATTAGTATATCTCTATCATCTTCAAATTGCATACAATCTTTATATTCTTCAAATATACTTTTTATTAATTCCTCTTTTGTATATTTTTCTCCATTTTCATTTCCATACGTTAATTTATCTTTGATGCTTTCTTTTACATCACAAGCTACATCATCTTGGTACAATCCTGTTCCCCATGTTCCCATACTTTTACTCCTATCTCGTATATTTCATTTTTAATTAAAATATACTTATTTATTCCTTTATTTCCTTACGTTTCATCAATTAATTCACCTTTATTCTCCGCTTTTTCTAATGCTCGTACTATATCAAAGTCAAAAGAATATATACTTGGCCAAGCACATCCCAAAAATTTTTCTCTTACTTCATTATCTGTATAAGTATTTTTTTGGGTATTTTCTATAACTTCTAATCCATATTTTTTAATTTCTCTCTTACTAAATGGATTGAGCACCGTTGTTAAGTTTCTCTCTATATCTTCATCAATATCCATTGGTTCATTTATATTTATTATATGTAAAACATTTAGTACATTTTCATTCGGTTTTGTATTACCAATCCAATTATACAAACTCATAATATCTATTTCATTATGATATTTCTCTATTGGTTCAATTCCAATTCCTAATTTTTTTATTCCAACTATTTTTAATAATACATATTTTTTATACCATCTATGTTCTTTTAGCTCTTCATTTTGTATTTGATATAATATTATATCTCCTATATTAAACATTCTTTTACTTAAATGTAACTTCGGTATTTTCTTTCCCTGTGGTTGTTCTGAATTTAACTTCTCTTTTAATTTTTCTAATACTATTTCTCTTTTTTCATATAATTTTTTATCTTCTTTCCATCTTTCTAAATCTGTTCCTGCTTCTATATATTGTAATGCTATCTTTTTAACTTTTTCATCTAATAAACCATATTTCCATTGGGTATCTGCCAATGCAAACCAAAATAATGGTCCTTCCTCCACATCTTCAATACAATCTTTCCAATTTTCTATCATTTCTTTCATTGCATCCTTTGGTTCTGTTCCTATTTTTAGTAAGTTTATATAATCTTCTTTTACATCACATGTTGTATCATCTTGATACAATCCTGTTCCCCATGCTCCCATACTTTTATTCCTCCATAAATTTTTCTTTTTTATAAACTAATCAGCCATTTCAGAATTTTTAACCCCTTGTTCTATCATTTGTTTTTCTTCTTTACTTAATTTATCTTTTAAACCTGGAATAGTAAGTAGTTCAGTCAACCAATACACCCATATCCAATCTTGCATTCTGTATGCTTCAGAAATTGCACTGCTATATGTATTATATATAAAATCACAATTCATTTTTCTTAATCTGTCTCGGATTGTTACATATCCTGGCCAATTCGCATCTTGAAACCATTCCAATGCAAGTGGTAAATATTGTTCCAATTCTTTATCAGTATGACTTGCTATTATCTTTGCACAATTTTCCCATACTCCTTTATTTTCTTTTGGCTGGAAAAATACAGACATATTTTTTACTTTCTTTCCTTCTTCTATTCCATGTTCTTGAGTTTTTAAATCATTATTTGCTATATATCTATCGTCTATCATATTAAAAATTTGATTAATATCCATATTGTCACTTCTTTCTCATTTTATTTATTATTCTTTTTTCATCTTCTTTTAAATAATTATATAAGTTTTTTTCTTTTAATAAGCTAATTAAATTATTTAGCCATTCATTTTTTTGTTCTTTATCAGCTTCTTTTATACAAACTCCATATGTTTTATATAAATTTGTTTCTGGTATTTTTTTAATATATTCAAAAATAATATCATATCCTGGTCATTATGCATTTTTTAGCCAATGCAATAATTCATAATGATATCTTGAAGTTTCTTCTTTACTTTGGCTAACAATTATCTTCGCACAATTCTCCCAGATTTCTTTAGTCTCTATCGGCCTAAATAATATTGACATGTATTCTATTTTTTTTACCTTCTTCAATTCCGCTTTTCTTAAATATCTTTATCATTTTTTATATTTAGCATTTCAAATAATTCATCAATTCCATATTCTATTAAATCTTTTGATTTATGCAATTTTCTTTTCTTCATAAAATATAAATCTCCTTATTGAATAATCTTTCACATACAAAAAACTCGCCAATGTCTTTCACACTAGCGAGTCGCACAATAATAAAATGTAGTTTTTTCTACATTATTATCAAATTTACAATTTTTCAATATCCCCTTAATTTTCATATATTTTTCCTTTATTTTAAATAAACTAATTCAGTTAATATATATCATATTTCTACATATTAAGCAATAAAATAACCCATAATAGCAAAAATAATTTTACCATTATTGGTTTTAATAATTTTACTACTCTTTCACTAAAACAGGGATTTTAGGAACGTCCCCGAAATCCCGAAATCCCGAAATCACTATCAGGGAAAAAAAGAACGTCCCCAAATCCCGGACGCCCAATTCTCGATTTTTTTATTCAACTTTTCCAAATTTATCAAATGGCCAGAATCTAAAAAGAACTATACTTTCTATCTTATCTTGTGGAATGCAACCAAATGCTCTACAATCATGACTTTCCCCTCTATTATCTCCCATTGCAAATACAGTTCCCTCTGGTACTGTAAAATCTACTAACAAACCACCTTCAGCTTCTGTCCTTACACTAGAAGATAAATAATCCTCTTCTAATTCTTCTCCATTAATATATACTTTTCCATTTTGAATTTTAACATGTTCACCTGGTAAGGCAATTACTCTTTTTATATAACTTACTTTTCCTATTTCTAATACATTATGAACAAATTTATTTTCTGGTTCTTCATACCTTGCAGTTGGAGATTCTTTAAACTCTGCCTCTGTTAAATAATCTTCTGTTGGTGCCTCAAAAGTTATAATATCTCCTCTTTCTGGTAGTTTATGAGTTAAACGTATCGTTCTATTTAATATCAATCTTTGACCTTCTATTAATGTTGGTTTCATAGAAACAGATTGAACTTGAGTTGGTGTCATTATATAATATCGTATCCATAGCCCTAAAACTACCGCTATAATAATACATATTACCCATTCTAGAATATTTTTTAATTCTTCATTAATATTCATATTTTAATAATTGCCTCCTAGCTTATACTAGAATTGCAATGTTTCTTTAATTCTCTTCATTGCTTCTTCTGTATTTTTTCTTTCACCAAATGCTGTTAATCTAAAATATCCTTCACCACTTGGTCCAAAACCAACACCTGGTGTTCCTACAACATTTGCTTTTTCTAATAATAAATCAAAGAAATCCCAAGATTTCATATTGTTTGGTACTTTAAGCCATATATATGGTGAGTTAATTCCTCCATAATATTCTATACCAACTTCATCTAATCCTTCTCTTATTATTTTCGCATTTTCTAAATAATATTTAATATTTTCCCTTATTTCTTTTTGTCCTTCTTCTGAATAAACAGCTTCTGCTCCTCTTTGTGTTACATATGATACACCATTAAATTTTGTACATTGTCTTCTGTTCCACATTTTATTTAAGCTAACATCTTCTCCATTGCTTGCTTTTACTTTTAATTCTTTTGGAATTATTGTATACGCACATCTTATTCCTGTAAATCCTGCTGTTTTTGAAAAGCTTTTAAATTCTATTGCTACTTCTTTTGCCCCATCAATTTCATAAATAGTATGTGGAATATCATCTTCTGTTATGAAAGCTTCATATGCAGCATCATATAAAATAATAGAATTATTTTCTTTAGCATATTTTACCCATTTAGCTAATTCTTCTTTTGATATAACTGTTCCTGTTGGATTGTTTGGGAAACATAAATATATCATATCTGGAACTTCTTTTGGAAGTTCTGGTGTAAAATTATTTTCTGCTGTACATGGTATGTAAATAACCCCTTCATATTTTCCTGTTTCTTCGTCATATTTTCCTGTTCTTCCAGACATTATATTTGTATCTAAATATACTGGGTATACTGGATCTGTTATTGCAACTTTATTATCTATATCAAATAAATCTACAATATTACCACAATCACATTTTGCACCATCTGATACAAAAACTTCATCTAGCTCTATCTTTACTCCTCTTTTTTCATAATCATATTTTACTATTGAATTTCTTAAGAAGTCATATCCTTGTTCTGGACCATAACCTCTAAAAGTATTTCCTGCTCCTTCTTCTTCTACTGCCTTTTTCATTTGCTCTACTACTTTAGAAACTATAGGTTTTGTTACATCTCCTATTCCTAATTTAATAATTTTTTTATCTGGGTGTTCCTCCTGATATTTTGCTACTTTTTTAGCTATTGTAGAAAATAAATAGCTATCTTGCATTTTTAAAAAATTTTCGTTAATTTTAATCATTTTTTGCCTCCTAAGAGTCTTTACTTACAGAATTTCTAGTTAGAAATTTCTCTTATTATTTTATATTATTTATATGTTTTATTGTCAATAGTATGTACAAAAAAAATAAAAGAGTATATAATGCTCAAGAGGTGAAACAAATGAAGATTAAAGATATTTTTAACAATGTAAACATAATTGAATCTGTTGGTAACTTAGATACTGAAATTAATAATATCTCTTCAGATTCAAGAGTTATAGAAAAAAATGATATGTTTTTTGCAATAAAAGGATTTGATTTGGATGGAACTAAATTTATAAATAGTGCTGTTCAAAATGGTGCGTCTGCTATCGTTATCGATGAAACATGCAATATTGTAGATTATAAAGTACCAGAAAGTGTAACAATCCTTAAAGTTCCTAATATTCGTCATACACTTGCAGTAGCTAGTTGTAATTTATATGATAATCCATCAAAGAAATTAAAGCTTATAGGTGTTACTGGAACAAAAGGAAAAACCACATCTACTTATATGATTAAATCTATACTTCAAAAACATGGACTTAAAGTTGGATTAATTGGAAGTATAGCTATATATATTAATGATGAAAAAATCGAAGATTGTGACAGAACAACTGCAGAAAGCTATAAAATTCAAAAAACTTTAGCTATGATGGTTAAAGAAAATGTTGATATAGTTATTTTAGAGGTATCTTCTCAAGCAATGAAATTAGATAGAGTTGTTGGTTGTGAATTCGATAGCGTTCTATTTACAAATCTTTCAGAAGATCATATAAGTCCAAAAGAGCATAAAGATATGGAAGATTATTTCGAGGCTAAGCTTTCTTTAGCTAAAATGGCTCCATTTGTAGTATTTAATTTAGATAACGAATATACAGCTAGAATTCCAAATCTTTTATCAGATAAAACATTAAGAAGTTTTGCAATGGATACAAAAGCTGATGTAATGGCAAAAGATTTAAATTTAAGTAATACTGGTGTTGATTTCATACTTTGTATGAATGATAAAGAATTCCCTGTAAGAGTTTCTATACCAGGAAAGTATATGGTATATAACTGTTTAGGAGCTATTGGTATTGCTACTTATTTTGGAGCTCATGTTAAAGATATTCAAGAAGCTTTAAAAGATATTAAAGTATTTGGTAGAAGTGAAGTAGTTCCTAATAAATTAGGTTTAAAAATATTAATAGACTATGCTCATACCCCATCTAGCCTACAATCTATTTTGGAAACTGTTAAACCTTACACTAAAGGTAGAGTTATTTGTACTTGGGGTGTTGGTGGAGATAGAGATTCTAAAAAACGTCCAATAATGGGAGAAATCTCTGGTAATTTAGCAGATTTAACAATACTTACTTCTGACCAAGTTCGTACAGAAGACCCTAATAAAATTCTAGACGATATAGAAGTTGGTCTAAAAAAATCTGGTGGTAAATATGTACGTATTTTAAATAGAACTGAAGCTATAAAATATGCTTTATCTATTGCAACTCCAGATGACATCATTGTACTACCTGGACTGGGAAGTGATTTATATATTGAATATATGCATGTAAAATACCCATATGACGAAAGAGTCGTTATTCATGACGCTATAGAAGAAATGATTGCTTCTGGCGAAAGAAAACCAGTAGAATAAGAAAATTCAAGCTGCACTTTTTAGTGCAGCTTTTGAATTATTCTTCATTTATATACTTGATTACATCCCCATAAATGTAAAAACTTCCTACGACGAAAATTGTATAATCTTTATACTCGTGTAAACTCTTTTTTATGGCCTCATTTAAATCTATGGCACTTACATTTTTTCCATTTAACCTTATAGCTTCTTCCCTTAAAACATTGTTATCCCAGTATCTTTCTTCACTATTTCCATTTGTAAATATATAAATATTGTCATCATTTTTTACTAATAATTTTAATACAGTTTTATAATCTTTAGATCTTAGTAGAGATATTATAAATACCTTTTTAGTATCCTTATAATACATATTTACTGAATTTATAAAATTCTTTATTGCAAGTTCATTATGTCCTCCATCATATATAACTGTAGGATTTTCATGTAGTGTTTCGAATCTACCCTTGTGTATTACGGTTTCTAATGCTTCTCTTACCTTTTCTTCTGGCAAGTTATATCTGTTTTTCAGAATATCTACTGCTTCTAGACAAATACTTGCATTATATATTTGAGATTCTCCTTTAAGTTTTATCTTTACATTTTTATAATGCTTATAATTAAAACTTTGAAAATCCTTATTATATGAATAATTTTGTATCTCTTTTTTATTTATCAAATGCAATTCATTATTTTCTTTTTTACATTTATCAATAATAACTTTATCAACACTTTCACTTTGGCTTATATAAATTGTATTTGAATTTTTCTTTATTATTCCTGCTTTTTGAAAAGCGATTTCTTCTAATGAATTTCCCAAAACATTCATATGGTCATATCCTATGGAATTAATAATAGAAATTTCAGGATAAATTATATTCGTACAATCATATAACCCACCCATTCCAACTTCCATAACAACCACATCACATTTTTGGCTTTCAAAATACACTATAGCCATTGTTGTTTCTATCTCGAATAAAGTAACATCTCTCTTATGAGCTGTATTATATTCTTTAACTAATGGATCTAATTTAGTTATAATTTTTTCCATCTCTTTGTTAGTAATATTTATATTGTTAACACTTATTCTTTCATTATATTTTATTAAATGTGGTGATATAAATTTTCCGACTTTATATCCACTTTTTAAAAAGATATTTGTCATCATTTCTGTACAACTACCTTTTCCATTTGTTCCAGCTATATGTATAAATTTTAGTTTTCCTTCTGGATGACCTAATTTTTCCATAAAGTATTTCATTGTATCTAATGTTGGTCCTTTAGTTCCAGGAAAAAATCCTTGTAAATATTTTTCTACATTCATTTTATTTCTCCTATTTTAATATTCCATTAGTTTTATCATATTTTACTAATTTTGTATAGCTATATGTTTATATTTCCATCATATACTTTTGTCGCTATACCACTCATAATAATATGTCCATTTTGTTTATTATAATTTAATTTTAATTCTCCACCTCTTAATATAGCTTTAACATAACTAGAACATATTCCTTTATAATATGCTATGCAAAATGAAGCACAAGATCCTGTTCCACACGCATAGGTTTCTCCTACTCCTCTTTCCCATGTTCTAATCTTCAATGTATTTCTACTTAAGCATTGAACAAATTCTACATTTATTTTATTTGGAAAACATTTCATATTTTCAATTGCTGGTCCGTATTTTTCTATATCAATTTTTTCTACATTATTTACAAAAATAACTAAATGTGGATTTCCCATAGAAACATAATTTCCTATAAATCTAGTGTCATCTACCTTAATATTAACTGATATTGGAATCCTATAATTATTTTGAACACTTATATTTTTTATGTCATCAAAAATTGGTCTTCCCATATCTACTTCGACTTCTTGAACTTCGCCATTTAGTACTTTTAATCTTACAACCTTTACTCCTGCTTTGGTTTCTATGCTTATACTCTGTTTATCTATTATTTTATTATCATAAACATATTTAGCAAAACATCTTATTCCATTTCCACACATTTCAGCTTCTGAGCCATCTTTGTTAAAAATTCTCATCTTTATATCTGCTATAGTACTTTCTTGTACTAAAATAAGTCCATCTGCCCCAATTCCAAAATTTCTATTACACATATATCTAGCTATTTGTGGCAATTTATTTTCTGCTAATATATTCTCCAAGCAATTTATGCATATGTAATCATTACCTAGTCCATGCATTTTAGTAAAAGTAGCCATATTTACACCTCCATACATTAAACATATGTAAGTTGATGATATTTGGTTACTTTTGACACACTAAATTGTAAAAAACAATTCACTATATTTTTCGATATTGTGGTTCGTTTATGCACGTCCTTTTCAATTTTTAATATAATTTCACAAAAAAATAACAGTATCTATAAAATCTTTGATACTGTTATTTTGGTGCCTCGAACGGGAATCGAACCAGTGACACAGGGATTTTCAGTCCCTTGCTCTACCAACTGAGCTATCGAGGCTTATTATTAAATTGTTGATAAATATATTTCTTCTTATATGTTTTCCACACCATTTTCTCTATATAAAAAAATGGCGACCCGGAACGGGCTCGAACCGTCGACCTCTAGCGTGACAGGCTAGCGTTCTAACCAACTGAACTACCGGGCCGTATAAGAAAAGTGGTGGTCGCAATAGGGCTCGAACCTATGACCCCCTGCTTGTAAGGCAGATGCTCTCCCAGCTGAGCTATGCGACCGTTTTCTTCCGACGAGTTTTAGTATACTATGTTTTTAATTTTCTGTCAATACTTTTTTTTGATTTTTTTTATTTTATCCTTTAAATTTTTTTATATTATTTAAGAAATCCCTTATTTTTTAACGTTTTTTTCGCTATCTTTATTTAATAATTTTTTTCCAAAATAATAAAGTATAGTTTTTATACCTTATTATTGGGGAAGAAAAAAAGGTCCTAAGACCTTTTTTAATATGAATTCATATTTTTTAATATATAAAAATTCAATTATTTTTTGTTTACTAAATCTTTTAAAGCTTTTCCAGCTTTGAATACTGGAGCTTTTGATGCAGGTATTTTTATTTCTTCTTTAGTTTGAGGATTTCTTCCTTTTCTAGCAGCTCTTTTTCTAACTTCGAAAGATCCAAATCCAACTAATTGAACTTTATCACCTTTTACTAAAGATTCTGTAATTACATCTACGAATGCATTTACTGATGCTTCAGCACTTTTTTTTGTTTCTCCTGTTTTTGCAGCGATTGCTGCGATTAAATCAGCTTTGTTCATTTAAATTACCTCCTAATAATTGTGTTTATGTAGTGCTTTGAAATGCCTACTAAATCTTATATTCGCCAATTTTTACTAAAATCCTTCTTTTTTTTTATTATTTTTTTGTTCAAACCTCATTCTCTCTAAGAAAAGCTGGTTTTTTTTACCATTTATTCTACAATATGCAATCCTCTATTATCTATATATACCAAGCCTTTCAATCAATTTATATATCTTTTGCCCATATGGAATCATGTAAAATTCTTCTTTTGATAAAATTTTTAATACCACAACTGATATTGCATAAATTACCACAGCAAATATAATTGCTATTAGTGTTGCCAAAGCTTGTGATATTATTCCTAAAAGTACATTATATATGAATAGCGAACAAATTGACATTATAATTGTTGCAATTATCGGTTTTATTAAAAAGTTTCCAACTTTTAAATTCAATTTTACATTTCTTCTTAATGTAGTAAATGCTATTGAAAAAGCTACCATATGACATACTACAGAACCAATAGCAGCTCCATTTGCCCCAAAAGATGGATTTGAAACTAAAAGTAAATTTATAACAAGTTTTGCTAGCATTCCACAGCCTAATGAAATTGCAGGTACCATAACTTTACCAATTCCTTGCAAAGTTCCATTAATAGTTTGGTCTAATATAGTAAAAATTATAGTTAGCGAAGATATCTGTAATAATAATGCTCCTTCTGGTTGTGCAGGATATAGTAAATGCAATATTGGATCTGCAAAAACTATCATTCCTATCGTACAAGGAAGTCCTATAAGCATACTAGCCATTAAAGAAAATGAAACTCTTTTTGTTGTCGTTTCTTTGTCTCCACTTGCAATTGCTCTAGAAATAGTTGGAACTAATGCTGTTGCAAAAGCAATATTAATTGATAAAGGCAATGAAGTTAATGTATCAACTTTTCCTCCTAATATTCCATATTGTGCTTTTGCATCTGATTCTGTCATAAATTTCTTAAGCCCACTTACAACTGTGAACGAATCTATATTTTTATTAAAAGATGACATTATTGAACTTAATGACATCGGTATTGAAACACTTAATATTTTTCTTACAATACTTTTAACATTTTGATATTTATAATTTACAGTTTCTTTTAATTCTTTAGCTCTTTCAGTTCTTGTTATTCTATAAAATCTTACTAAATACATAAAGCTCATAAATATTGACAATGTTGTTGCAACATTTGCTGCAGCTGCCATCCAAACAGTATTTCCATTAGTCATTTTATAAACAATTTCTACTATTATTATTACTAATACCGTCTTAAATACTTGTTCCAATGTTTGTGACCTAGCAGTTACTCTCATTGCTTGTTTTCCATTACAATATCCTCTAAGTACTGCGGCTACAGTTACAAAAAATACGGCTGGTGATAATGTAATTAATGTATATTTTGCTTCTGGAATATTAAGCCAATATGTTGCAATAATATCTGCTCCAAAGAATAATAATAAAGTTCCTACTAATCCAATTATTGCAAATGTAGCTAATGCTACCTTAAATATTCTTATTGCCCCTTTATGGTCCCCCTTTGCAGTTCTTTCCGCTACTAACTTAGAAATTGCATTTGGAACTCCAATTGATGATAATGTGAGTAATAATGCATATATTTGATAAGAACCTGAATATATCGCATTTCCTTGATCTCCAAAACCATCTTTATTTGTAAGGTATAAGTTATATACCAAACCTAACAATTTAATAAGTACCTGAGAAAACATTAGCGAAAGTACTGCTTGCATAAAGCCTTCCTTTAGGACTTTATTTTTTTGTTTTTTCATATTTAAATCCTTTCTTTTTCTATTGTATTAAACTAAATCATATTATATTAATAAATTCTTTCATATTCAAGTATTCAATATGACTTTTTTTTATAAAATAGCGCAAATATCTTGTTTTTTTCCTCATTTTATAGGATAATATATATGTATATTTTTACAGATTTAAATGAAAGTGGTGGAATGTTTTGAAACTTTTTGATAAATTTTTAAAGAAATTAAAAACTAATAGAAATACTTTTTTAACATATATATTAACACTTATATCTATATATATATTGGTAGATAGAATTATAGAATTATTATTCCTATTTTTTAGTGGAATATCTTTATCTTATTGGGGACCAATTCAATATACGCTAGCAATAGCCTGCCCTATTTTTGCATTTTTATTTTCGGGTTCCTCATCATTTACAAAATCAGATAAAACAAAGCTCTCATTTATGTATACATATATAGTGGTTTTATATACCATTGTAATATCAATGGTTATACAATGGATGAATGAAGTTTTATGGATTCTATTAATGTCTGTACCTAATTATCTAGACATAATTACTACTTCTTCAGAATTAATAAAACCTGCATTTACAGCTATTGCTTTATATTTACCATTAACCACATTCTTTATGTTATTTAAATTTATTTATACAAAACTTAATGATACTTTGGATATAAAAGATTCTATATTAGATTTTAATGGAATAGATTTATCTCCTGCTCCAAAGAATGTTGGACCATATACTTGTGAAAATATTCTTTGTATGGATTCTGAACTTGGTAAACCTGCTGTAATTGCAGAAGATAAGAGATTTGAATCTACATTAATAGTCGGTCCTTCAGGTACAGGAAAAACAACTATGGTAATAGAACCAATGGTAGCAAGAGATATTGAAAAGAAACTATTTTTGGAAGAAAATGCTAAAGAAATGGGATTTACAGCACTAAAAACTGGAATTGCAACACTTAATGCACCATATAATAATGACTTTTTAAACAAACACTTTAATTTAAATATGTTAAAGCCTGTTGAAAGTAAATTAAAAATTTATAAAACATATATGAAGAAAATGATTATAGATTCTTCATCTGATGATATTAAATATAAAAATTTAGGAATTACAGCTATTTCTCCCGACTTTTCTTCTATAGAAAATATGATAAAAATAGCAGATAACTTTAATATTCCTTATAATTTAATTGACCCAGATAACCCAGATTCTATAGGTATAAATCCATTTATATTTGATGATCCATTAAAAACTGCAATAGCTATTTCTTCTGCTTTAAGAAGTATGTATCAAACAACACATACAGATGTAGAAGAAGCATTTCGTGATAATGTAGCAACACAAGCTATCGAAAACTTATCTATATTACTAAAAGTTATGTATCCAAAATTAAATGATGGAGATTTACCAAACTTGTCAGATATGTTAGAAATGCTTACAGATTTCGATTTAGCAGAAGAAATGTGTAGAAAAATGGAATATGATGATGAATTATCTGTTCAATATAAAATGCTAATAGCTTATTTTAAAAAGAACTTCTATAGAAGTGGTTCTGGAAGAGCAGATACAGAAAAATTCGTATACTCTGCTGTTACACAATTAGATAATCTGCTAAGAATTGAAGGTGTTAGAAACATTCTTTGTAATCGTAACGATAACATTAATTTTGATGAAGCTCTTGAAAATGGCGAAGTTACATTTGTATGTACTCGTAGAGGTGACTTAGGCGCTGCTACACACAAAGCATTTGGACTATTCTTTATATTATTAATGCAAAACTCTGTTTTAAGAAGACCTGGTAACGAGAAAAATAGAGTTCCACACTTCTTATATATAGATGAATTTCCAGATTTCATATGCAAGGATATAGATGTTATCTTTACTTTATATAGAAAATATCGTGTTGGTACACTAATCGCAACTCAAAACTTAGAGCAATTAGGAAGTAAAGTTTATTCAAGATATAGACAAACAATTCTTGCAAACTGTAGTAATAAATTATTATTTGGTGGTGCTACTCCAGATGATAGAGAATGGTGGTCTAAAGAATTTGGTAATAAGAGAAAATGGAAATTTAAAAACGATTATCATACATCAAAAGGTACTTATGATGAAAAATATGGTCAAATAGAATATGGTTGGACAGAATACTTTAAACCAGATAAACTTGGTTCTTTAAAAGCAAAACAATGTGCTTACAAAATATTAAATCCTAAAGGTGGAATTCAAGTTGGAAAAGGTAAAGTTGATCATGTAGATTCAAAATATAAAGAAAAACAAAAAGTAAAATTCTTTAACTTTGAAAAATTTACAAGTGGTATTTCTGATGAATCAGATTCTAAGTTAAGAAGAAAACCTAAGTTTAACTATGGAAATGTAGATTTTACAGATACTAATAATTCAGCGGAAATAGATCCAATAAAAACAGATACATCAGATTCAAATTTCTTATTTGATAATGATGATGCAATAATCGTAGATTTAAAAAGAGGAAATTCTAACAAATAGAATTTCCTTTGCATACAAAAAGTCGCTATAGCAATATAGCGGCTTTTTTTAATCTTCTAATAGTTTTAATTCAACATTTGCAACTTTATATTTATTTGTATTCTCATCTAATTTGAATTCGATTAAAGTATCTTCTAATGATTCCTTATTTTGTCTTAAATCTGTTGTAAAATATAGTTTTATTTTTGATATTTCTAATCCTTTTGTTACAATTAATTTAAATGTTTCTGCAGTATGTTTTTCATCTTCGCAAACAAATATTAATTGTGGCATAATTGGAAATCCAGAATCTCCTGGTACAAAATTATCGTAAAAGTCTTGATATAATCTCATTTTTTCTGTTAGTTTATTTTTCCAATCTTCTTCTCTTCTTACAACTTCGAATAAGAAAGAAATTGATTTATTATTTTTAGTTAATTTAACACTACCACCTGATGCCTTAAACGGTTTTGCTAATGTTTTAGCTGTAAGCTGTGGTTTTACAACATATGAATCAAAAGCTTTAACTTTTCTTAAATAAGCAAGTACTGTTTGGTTTCCTGCTAATCTTTTCTTAATTAATGCAACTGGTTTAACATTATCTGTTGGTTGCCATTTACACTCTATATCTCTTGAATTTAACAAATATTTTCCCATTTTTTCTAGGCAATATATCCTATATATTCCCTTTCCATCTTCTGAATGGAAATAATATCTTGTTAATATTTTTGTTTTTATTAATTGTTCTAATTTCTTATTTAATTTATCTTGAGATTTTATTTCTATTCCTTTTATTTGTAATAATTGATAAATTTGTCTTGATGTAATAAATTCAAATTCATTTACTATTTCTAGGATTTGAAAATGAATATCTGTAATATGTCCTAAATTAATTTTGTTTATGATTTGATTCATTGAAACATAACCATCTTTACCGTCAAATACTTTAATTTCACCTTCTCTTATTGCAAATGGTGATACTTCTGCTTTTATTTGACTATCCTCTACCATCTTAAATTCCTCCTTAACATATTATTAATTTTATTTTTTTCTTTTCCGGAATAATTTTTTTAATAAAAACATCCACCTGTTTTCCATATTCTATTCCTTCTTGATATTCAGCCATTCCTACTAAATTTGGTTTTAGCTCTATAAAAATACCGTTTTTATGAGCTTCTGTATTTCTTATAATACCTTTTACTTTTGTTCCTTCTTTAAATAATTTTGCATTTTCTTCCCATGTTCCTAGCAATTCTTTATAAGTAAACATTATTCTGTTATTTTCTTTATCTATACTTTTTACTTTAACATTTACTTCTTGTCCTATAGAAAATCTATCAAATGGGCTTTTTATTCTTGCTACAGACATATCTTCTATATGCAATAATCCTACTACTCCATTGTTCAGTTCTATAAAAGCTCCATATGGCTGAACACTTTTTATTTTTCCTTGTACTATCATGTCTTCTTTTAAAGAATCGTCAAAAGGAATATATTTTTTGTAGCTCATTCTTTTTTCTCCTTATCTTATGTATAATCTTTTATTATTATATAGTTTTATTTTAATATAATCAATATTTATTTTATTAATTCTTCTATTTCTTTATTTGTTAATAGTCTATATTGACCTATTTCTAAATTCTTTACACTTATTTTTCCAATTGCAGCCCTATGCAAAGCAAGCACTGGTTTATTTATAGCTTTACACATTCTTCTAATTTGCCTATTTTTACCTTCATGTATTATTATTTGGAATCTAGAAATATTTTTATTTTCATCTACCTTTAAAATCTTTGCTTTAGCTGGCTTTGTTACATAATCACCTATGTCTACACCATTTTCTAATTTTTGCATATCTTCTTTTGTTATCTTACCTCGTACTGTAACATTATATGTTTTCTCTACTTCATGGCTTGGATGTGTAACTTTATTAACAAATTCCCCATCATTTGATAATATAAGTGCTCCCGAAGTATACATGTCTAAACGACCAACTGGAACTATTCTTGTCTTTATATCTTTTAATAAATCCATAACTGTGTCACGCTTAAATTGATCTTTTACAGTTGTTACATATCCAATTGGTTTATTTAATAAAATATAGATTTTTTCATCTTGTCTTTTTAAAATTTTGCCATCTACTTCCACAAAATCTTGATATGGATCTATTTTAGTTCCTAATGTTGTTATAGTTTTTTCATTTACCTTTACTCTTCCTTCTAATATTATTCCTTCGCATTTTCTTCTTGAAGCTATCCCATTATCAGCTAAAAATTTTTGAAGTCTAACTTCATTTTTTTCTTCCATATTTTTTCCCCTTTTTATGTATAATTTATTTTTTTATGCATATTATAATATTAAGTTATGTTTTTAATTTTCTTTTTATTCTGTTTTTAATGGAATAAAAAGATTTATATAGATCTTCCAGTACTGTTCTAGTACTGGATTTTTTACTTAAACATCAATTACTCTGTTTTCTAATAATTTTAGAACATTATTAAAATACTCTGGTAATGTTGCTTCTATTTTCATTTTTTCGCCTGTTATTGGATGTACAAATTCTATACTTTCAGCATGTAGCATTTGCCCTTCTACATTAAATTCATTTTTTCCATTTGAATATACACCATCACCAACAATAGGATATCCAATTGTTGACAAGTGAACTCTAATTTGATGCGTTCTTCCTGTTTCTATATTTACTTTTAACAGTGTATAGCCCTGGTATCTTTTTAAAACTTTAAAATGTGTTATAGCATTTTTTCCGTTCTTATCTATATCCATTTTCTTTCTATCTTTTTTGCTTCTTCCTATCGGCATATCTATAGTTGCTTCATTATCTTTTACTATTCCTTTAACCAAAGCTATATATGTCTTTTTTACCTTGTGATTCTTTATTTGCTCGGAAATGTTTAGATGAGCTTTATCACATTTAGCTACAATTAATACTCCGGAAGTATCCTTATCTAGCCTATGTACAATTCCAGGTCTTTTTTCTCCTCCTATACCTGATAGTGAATCTTTACATCTATATAATAAAGCATTTACTAATGTTCCTGTATAATTTCCATTTGCAGGATGAACAACCATTCCTTTTGCTTTATTTACGACAATTATATATTCGTCTTCATATAAAACATCTATGTCAATATTTTCTGGTATAAGCTCTGTTTCTTTTACTTCTGGAATTTCTACAGATACTATATCATTTAATTTAACTTTATATGACACTTTTACTTTTTTATCATTTACAAGTATTTTTCCTTCCTCTAACAACTTTTGTGTTGCAACTCTTGTAATATTTTCATTCAAAATAGGTATTATTTTGTCAATTCTATAATTAACATTTTCTTCTCCTATTTTATATTTCTCCACCTTTATCATCCTTTTCTTTTTTTATCTTTCCCATTCTCACATTATTAGCATACATTGCAAAGAACAATGCTAATAAAATCCATCCTAAAACTATAAATATATCTGCCAAATTAAAATTTGGAAAATTTATTAATTCTGAAACATCTATAAAATCTACTACAAACCCTTTAAATATTCTATCTATAAGGTTACTAAATCCACCTGCAAGAACCATGGAAATAGCAAATCCGGTTTTTTTATCTATTTGGTTCGCTTGCATACTTATGAATTTTATTATTATTCCTAAAACTATAATATTAACTACAATAAATGAAAATGTACTATTTTGCCCTATCCCAAAAGCTCCTCCTCTATTTTGAACTGTATGGAATTTTAACACTCCTGGAATTAAAGCTATATCTTTATTTATAAAAATAAATTTTGTTATTTGGTCTATTAGTAACAATATAAGAACAACTATAAAAATCTTTTTCAATACTTTTCTTTTAGCTAATTTCTCCTGTTCTTCCCTTTCTCTAACTTTTTGTGTTAGAGTTTTTGATTCTTGATTTTCTTCCATATATCCTCCTTATACTACATCTCTTTCGTATATTACAAATCTATCATCTGAATATAATTCCTTATATTCGTAGTTTCTTGATAAAAACATATTTAATTTTGCATTTTTAAAACATATTACATGAGTTATGTCATATTCATCAAATTTATTTTCATAATATGTTCCAATATTTGATATATTTAGAAAATCATCAAATACTGTACAACCAGGATTAAATTCTGGAGTATATAAGTCTGCTCTTGAGTCTACAAATACAGGAATTCCCCTATAAAGCATATAACTACCATAGTTGTATTCGTTATAAATTCTCATATTACTAATATCTAAATTTTCTAAAATATAATCACATGCTTGTACTGGATATGATGATTCATCCACATATTCATCATCTAATTTTGGTTTATACATGTTTGTACTTACTATTACAAATATGCATAATGTAATACAAAATCCATATAAACCAGTCATTTCTTTAAATAATTTTTTTACATCATCCATGCATTTATATTTCTTTAGGAATGCTAAAATTAATTTACAATATATTGGCATTCCAATTAATATTAGCATAGATATTTGTCTTCTTGACATTAAGGCTAAAATAACAAGTCCACCAAACATAAATAAATCTCTTAATTTTATTTTTATGTCAGTTAGCATTAATAGTGCAATTACTACTATTAATAACCCTAAAATATCTTTTTGATTTATTAGTGTTAATGGTAAATGTTCATTTATATTTTCTGTTGTATCGCCTTGCATTGTGTCTATTAGATATGTGTATGGAGTATTTCCTAAAGGTGTACATAGACCTAATAATGCAGCAATTAACATTACTAGAATTAAATATTTTACATTCTTATTTCTTTCAATTTTTATTTTATATGGATGTTTTCTGTTATTTTCTCTTCTTTGTTTTATATTCTCTCTTTGTAATTTTAATTGTTCTATCTTTTCATCTAACATCTTAACCTTTTCAGGTTCTTTGAAAAATAATTTCTTTTTAATAAGACATACTAGTGTTTTTATTTTTAATACTAAATCTAAATCTACAACTACGCAAATTAAATATTCCGCAATATATGGTAAGAATAATACAAAGAAGAATGGCCATACCGCTACATGTAGATTAGCTATTAACAGCGATATTAGTAGCAATCCTATAGCATAACCCATTTTTCTATTTCGTACAAATCTTTCTATAAAGAGTAATTCTAATACAAACAAAATAAAAGTAACTAGCTGTGCCCTTGCTGCTATGTATGATTTTATTAAATATATTGCTCCAATCGTTAATACAAATGGTACAATATGATTCTTAGAAATCTTTACATTTGTAAGGTATAATATTATCCCTAATATACAAGCAAACACAATTGTTGAAATATATATGCCTGTCCATCCGCCCATATTATATATAAAGTACATCATAACATCATATAACCAATGTGGATATTCATAATTTAAATTTTCATGCCAAGAAAAATGGTCTTTTCCATCTATACCATTTTCTACTATTGATTCTCCAACTTTTACTGTATAATATGTGTCATTTTGCATTGTAACAGGTGATATTGCTACACAAAATAAAATTATACATACAATGGCTAATATGTTAAATACTAATGTTTTTCTTTGTATTCTTTTTTTGTTTTTATTCTTCATTTTGCTCTTTTCTCCTTAATTTAAGATATTGCCATTATAACAAAAAAAGACTAAAAATCATAGTCTTTTTAGTCTTTATTTTATTGATTTATTTCATCTACAAAAAAATCTATATAACCTCTTTATTTTCTTCTTCTTCATTTACTATTTCTAGACTGCTTATTGATACTTCATATGCTGTTCTTGTTTGAATTGTTCCATCTTCAAATTTCTTTTCGTAATTTCTTGATTGAACTCTTCCTGTTATTTTTACTTTAGTTCCTACCTCTATATTTTGGCAGAATCTTGCATTTCTTCCCCAAGCAATTGCTGGTATATAATCTGATTTGTTATATGCTCTATTTACAGCTAATAAAATATCAGAAATTTCTCTTCCAAATGGTGTTTGACGATAGATTGGCTTTTTACAAATATATCCAATTAATGTAACCTCATTTGAAACTTTTTCACTAGAATTTTCTTCATCTTCTTCTGATAAATATTTAATGTCTTTTGCAAAAACAGTTAAAATCAATCTGTTTTTTTCATTTTCGTAACTATTGTAAGATCTAAATTGTCCCTCAATTGCTACTTTATCTCCTATTTCTAATTCTTTTTCTAATATTAGTCTTTCTGAAATTGTAATTGGAATAATATCTGAGTTACCACTTAAACGTGCAACTTCTAAGTCAAATATGTAAAAACTTTCTCCATAAATTTCGTGACTAAATTTTTTATCGCTAGTAACCTTTCCAACCAATAATAAATGGTTATTCTCTAAATAATTCGTATTCAATTTTTTTCCTCCTATACTAATTATATTTTATCTATCGTTTCCCTTTTATGTCTCATCCTGTCTTAAACATCCCGATATACCTATTATACTACTTTTTTTTGGGTTTGTCTACATAAAAAGTTATTTTTTGGATATTTATGTTTATTTCTACTGTTTTATACTATTTTCACTTATGTTATTAACTACAATATTTGAAGTTGGAACCACATCTTTATATTCATATGTAGATGCTACAAAGTATAATACTACTATAGTAAATACTGTTACCACATATGCAATTATTTTTTCTTTATTTATTACATAAAACATAATTAATCCTCCTAGTGTTTTTATAATTTATATGTTAAAAATCAGGCTTTTATACTTATAAACTAAATATAATATTCAACATTTTTCTTTCATTTACATAATATATATTATAAATCATTATAGAAAGGATGAATAATTATGGATTATGATAAAAACATTTGCCCTATTGTTGACGTAGAAGGTGTTATAGAAAATGGCAAGCAATTTGATATCGAAATTAATTTACCAGAAGATAACAGAAACGTAATTTTTGGCGTTGTAAAAGACTGTTATAAAGATCCTGTTCAAAATGCTGTTGTAAAATTAATAGAAGTTGTTTGTGAAAAAGGTCATGAAGAAAAACGTCCTGTATCTCATACGTTTACTGACTGTGATGGAGAGTTCGTATTTGGACCTTTATGTCATAACAAAATGTATGAAATTCAACTATGGGTAGATAATGTAAAACATGTAAAAATATGTGCCAAATGTGATCATCGTGATGAAGATTGCTTAAAAGGTATAGATATGGATTCATGCAAAGATTTAAGACCAATTTGCTGTGATAAATGCCATGACAAATGTGATAAAGATAACTGTGACAATAAATGCGATGATAAATGCCATAAAGATAAATATTAATTTTAATAAAAAAGTTAATGGGAATGTTATTATAACATTCCCATTTTTTTTGCAAATTGTTTTCCTTTTTTTATCATTTTCTTTTTTGATCCTTCGTTTTCACTCATCATATACATTACACCTGCTGAAATTAATGTTCCAACAAGCATTCCTTTCATAAACTTCATAAATATCCCTCTTTTCGATTATATTTTACTTAATATTATTATTTCTAGTTTTTTTGCTAATATACAATTTTATATAAGAATATATTTCATGTATAGTAATTATTACCAAAAAAATCCCAAAATATCTTTTTAGATTTTGAGACTCTAGTTTATTAGAAATAATTGATCCAATTACTGCACCAAATATACCAGAAATTCCAATTATCATTCCAGTTTTCATATCCAATAGTTTTTGCTTTTTATTTATATAAATTGCTATAATCGCTGTAGGAATAAAAAAAATCAAATTAGTTGCTTGCGCAATATGTTGTTCTATATTTAAAAATATTGTAAAAATTAAAATGAGTATAGTTCCTCCACCCATACCCAAGCCACTTACAATACCCGAAATTATACCTGTAAAAACTTCTATCATATTTCACCTTAAAAAAATAATAATCTGATAGCTGAATATGCTAAAAATATTATAAACATTAGCTTTAATATCTTTGGAGATATTTTTTTTAATAATTTAGCCCCTATCGCTCCACCTACAAGACCTCCAATTGCACATTTTAACCCTAACCACCAATCAATATTATCAAATTTAAAATAAAATATACTACTTATAATAACCATAGGTAATATTGATAAAATAGATGTAGCTCTAGCTTTTTCTTCTGACATCTTAATTATATATACATATGCCGGAACTAATATTAAACCTCCACCAGATGCAAATAATCCACTTATAATACCTGCTATAAATCCAATTACTATTTTTACTATCATATTATTATTTTTCCAAATGAAAAAAATAATATTCTATTTTAATATTTTTTCTTCTGCAAATTTTGTTAATTCCATATCACATCTTAACATTTGTGTTATAATTTGCTCTTTTAATTCTTTATCTTTTATTTGCTCTGTTAAATCCATAAACTTCGTTAATTCCCTTAGGTACTGCTTATTTTCAAATTTCCAATTATGTTTTTCCTCTATCGTATCTTTCATTGTCATCAATCCTTTGATTAATTATAATCTATTAGTTAAGATAAGTAAAGAATTATAGCGACATGATTAAATTTTTATATTAACATGTCGCTCATATAATTATTCTATATTTTCATCTTTTATATAATATTTTGTTCCTAACATTTTATCTGGTAAATACTGTTGCTCTACATAGTGACCTGGAAAATCGTGTGGATATAAATATCCCTCATGATATCCCAATGCTTCCATTCCCTCTACTGGAGCATTTCTAATATGCATTGGTATTTCTCCAGTATCTTTATTAGCAACATCATCCAACGCTCTATTTATTGCTAAATATGATGCATTAGACTTCTTAGAAGTTGCTACATATACAGCAGCTTCTGCCAAAATTATTCTTGCCTCTGGCATCCCTATCATATGTATAGCTTGCATTGCAGATGTTGCTACAATTAATGCATTTGGATTTGCCATACCAACATCTTCTGAAGCTGCTATAACAATTCTCCTTGCTAAAAATACTGGATCTTCTCCTCCATTTAATGCTCTTGCTAGATAAAAAACAGCTGCATCTGGATCTGAACCCCTCATTGATTTTATAAATGCACTTATATTGTCATAGTGACTATCACCTTTTTTGTCAAAAATAGCTTTTCTTTCTTGAACACATTCTTTAGCGATTTCATTTGTTATATGTACATATCCATCTGCTGAAATCTCTGTAGTTAAAACTGCAACTTCTAGCCCATTTAAAGCTGTTCTTACATCTCCATTTGCAGTATCTGCTATCTTTTCTATTGTATCATCATCTATTTTTATATCATAATTTTTTAAACCATCTTCTCTTTCTAAAGACATTTTTAATACTTTTATTATATCTTGTTTAGTTAATGGATTTAGCTTAAATACCATAGATCTAGAAATTAAAGCTTTATTTACTTCGAAATATGGATTTTCTGTTGTTGCTCCTATTAATATAACTGTTCCATCTTCTACAAATGGTAAAAGGGCATCTTGTTGTAATTTATTAAACCTATGAATCTCATCTATGAATAATATACTTTTACCTTGTGGATTTAACATCATATTCTTAGTTTCTTCTACAACTCTTTTTATGTCTGAAACACCCGATGTAACTGCATTTATTTTATAAAATTTATATTTTGTTGTTTCACTTATTACTCTTGCAAGTGAAGTTTTCCCACATCCTGGTGGTCCAAATAAAATTATACTTGATAACCTATCTGCTTTTATTGTTCTATATAAAATTTTATCTTTACCTAGAATATGTTCTTGCCCAACATATTCGTCCAATGTTTTTGGTCTCATTCTATATGCTAATGGTTTGCTTAAATCCATTTTTCTCACCCTACATTCCTAAAAAGCTTAAAGCTTTCCTAATTATATCTTCAACAGTTAATGTATTAATATCTATTTTTGCTAATACACTTTCTATTTCTTGTCTTGTATATCCTAATACTTTTAAAGCTTGAATAGCCTCTTCTAAGTTATTATTCTCTACAATATTTGTTGTTACTTCTATATCATTTGATTTAATAGCATCTTCTGTCTTTAATTTATCTTTTAACTCTAGAATTATTCTTTGTGCTGATTTTGTTCCTATTCCCGGTACTTTTGTTAACGTTTTTACATCGTTAGAAATTACTGCTAATGCAAATTTAGATGGTGTAATTGAAGATAACATTGTTATTGCAGATTTTGCACCTACTCCGCTTACCCCTATTAATAACTCGAACATTCTTAATTCTTCGTTTGTTATAAAACCATAAAGACTTAATTCATCTTCTTTTACATTCATATATGTATGTATTTTTACAATTGTACCTGTTTCTTCTAATCTTTGTATAGCTGATTGTGACATGAATATTTTAAAACCTAGACCATTTACATCTACAACTATATAATTTAATGCTTTTACTTCTAAAGTTCCTTTTATATATGAAAACATATCTTTCTCCTTTGCAAACAAATTTTCTCCTTTTGTATTATACCACACATTTTCTTTTTTGCAATATTATTCGTCCTTTTTGTATTCTAATATATCTCCTGGTTCACAATTTAATACTTCGCATAATTTATTTAATGTTGAAAATCTAATTGCTTTTCCCTTATTTGTTTTTAGTATTGATAAATTAGCAGGTGTAATTCCTATTTTTTCTGCAAGTTCATTTGATGGCATTTTTCTTTTTGCCATAACTACGTCTAAATTTACTATTATAGACATCTTATCACCGTCCTTTAAATTGTTAAATCATTCTCTTCTTTATGTCTTATTGCTTCTTTATAAATTTCTAAAAGCATAATAATTCCTATTCCTAGTACAACAAATATTAAACCAATAAATGCTATAAACATACTAGAAAGCTGAGCATATGTTCTTATATATAAATCTTCCAATATATCGTTTCCTATTAAAAATTTAAATAGTAAAGAAATCGCTATAAATAAAATTCCTGCAATAATAAATGAAGCCCATATAATTTTTAATCTTTTAATATTTTTCTTATTAAAAGCATCTTCTTCTTCGAAAGTTTTAAATATCTTTATAAAATTATAAACCACTATTACTGCTGGTATTGCAGTTACCATGAATAAATATAATATTATGTTTTTTGGTTCTTCTATAATATTAACCTTTGTAAAAATCGAAAAAACAATTAAGGCAATCTCTAAAATTATTACTATTGCTAAAACTACTTTAAGTCCAACTTTTACTCCTGCTGATAAACTATTTTTTCCTAATATCTTCATACTTATTCCTCCTTGCTTTATTTATTATATTTTGAGGCTTTTTGTTTGTCAATATTTCGTTCTCGTTAATCAATAAATTAATCCAAATATTAACAACAAAAAAAGAGAAACTGTGAAATTTCAAAGTTTTCTCTCTTCCTAATATAATAGACTCTACTATTCCAGTTTTCTCGTTCATGGAAATATTATATCTTGAAATATAAAAACCTCCATATTTGTCTACACTTTCAATTTGTTGTTTTAACTCTTTTGTCATTGGCTCATAAAAATGTCGGCATTTTGAATCCATATCCTAAAATCTTATTCCAAATTTTTCATGAAATCTTATTCCATCTTGTGTTCCATTTGGCATTAAGCTTCCTACTGGTACCCATACAAACTGACTTTTATCAGCTTTTCTTTCAATCACCAATCCATTATTCCATTTTTCCTTTAATATAAATATATCCGCTTGGAATTGGTGGAGTTTTAAAGTTATTAATGTTAATATTTTTAACCTCTTTTTAGAATGAAGATTTGTTTCATTCCCTTTAATATTAACTATTATCTCTTCATTTTGTCCATAAGTTATCTCAAAATCTTGTCCTTCTAATGTATTAAGTACAATTCTGCTATACCGATTTTTCATAGTCATTCCTCCTGCTGTTAAAATTATTATCGGTTTCAACATAGTTTTCACTAAGTTACTAATTATATCACGCTTTATGTTAATTGGTAAATTTTAGTTATTAATGTTTTCTAAAATATATTGGGAAACTGATTTACATTTTTTTATTTATAACTTTTATTCTAAATTTACATATTATATATTAGGTGATTTTATGGTTGATTATTTATATTTAAAAGATTCTCTTCATACATTTAGCCAAAATTATAATTTTCTAAAAATTTTTTCTATTGGAAAAAGCGTTTTAAATAATGAAATATATTGCATAAAATTTGGTATTGGAAAAAAAGAAGTATTATATACTGGTGGAATTCATGCTAATGAGTGGATAACATCTCTTCTTCTAATTAAATTTACTCATAATTTATGTAATGCTTTTGTTTCTAATTCACAAATCTATGGGTATGACGCAAAATATTTATATGAAAATTGCTCTTTATACATAATTCCTATGATTAATCCTGATGGAATAAATTTAGTTAATAATTTTTATTCTATAGATTCTGAAGTATATATATCTGCACATAATATTGCAAAAAATTATCCTGATATTCCTTTTCCTTCTGGTTGGAAAGCTAATATTAATGGTGTAGATTTAAATTCGCAATTTCCTGCTAATTGGAAATTAGGGAAAAAAATCAAATCTAACCTTGGATTTAATAAACCTGCTCCAAGAGATTTTGCAGGAGAAACTCCTCTTTCAGAGCCAGAGTCACAAGCCATGTATAATTTTACATTATTAAAAAACATTTCTTTATGTTTATGTTTTCATTCTCAAGGAGAAGTAATTTATTGGAAATACACCGATTTTTTACCACCTAATTCCTTAGACCTTGCAAAAGAATTTGCCCATGTAAGTGGATATGAGTTAGAGGACACTCCTTACAATTCTTCTTTTGGTGGTTTTAGAGATTGGTTCATTAGAAATTTTAATAAACCAGGATTTACGATAGAAGTTCGGAAAAGGTGAAAATCCCTTACCTTTAGATCAATTTAGTAAAATATATCATGATAACTTAGGAATTCTAATAAAGGGATTAGGAGATGCTCCTTAAATCCCGATTTATTCTGTGACAAAAAATAACCATTGAGTTTATATTTGGATTGCTAAGATAAAAGTAAACTTTTGTGCCAATTTTTTATTAGCAAATTCAATTTATAGCTCTATGGTTATTTTTGATTAAACTTTAATTTTTCTTATTTCTAAATATTTTATATGAAATACGATATGAAATATAATACATTAGTGTAAGTAAACAAACTACTATTAATATTCCAAATCGTTGAAAAAATACATTAATAGCTTCTATATTTATATTAATTCCTAAATTATGTGTTACTAAATATGCAATTCCTAAAGCTAATAATATTATTATAAAAAATAATATAAACATCTGTATTCTACCTTTTTCTGTTCCCCATTTATAAATACTTGGAATTTGTATAGCTAAAATTAGCGAAATCCCAAATAATCCCCCTAATGTTGTAAACAATAAAGAATTATAGTCTATATTAATAATGTTATCAGCTCTTATATTATTTAATATATGTGCAAATATTGGAGTTATTATAAATCCTATTATCCCACCTATTAATGCCATAGAAATTACTAAAATATATTTTTCCACTACTATTTCTTTTTTATTAACAGGTAAGGACAAAACATATTCATCTGACTTTGCAAGTTCGTCATAACTAAATGTTGATAAAGCTATCATTCCAGTCATTGTAGTCATCACTATTGGAATGTATTTCCACATTTCTTCTCCAGCGCCACCTATTGCAAGTACACATACAAACATTACTAATAATGAGATCTTATAGCTACTTAAATTTAGCATATCTTTTTTTATTAAGCCACAAATTTCTTTCACTTATTTTTCCCCCTTTATATAAAATAGCATTATATCTTCAATTGATGCCTTATCTATAGTAGAAATTCCATATTTACTCTTTATCATTTTTTTATTATTTACTAGTACTTCATATTGATATTTCTCTTTTCTATAATACTCATAATCTTCTTTAGCGATTTTGCTAAAATCTTTTTCGTCACATTTAATAATACCATAGTTTTCTAGTATTTCTGATGTAGGTAGATTAAGTGTTATTTCACCATTTTTTATAAACATTATATAATCAGAAATATGTTCCAAATCTGTTGTTATATGTGTAGAAATAAGAATTGATCTTTTTTCATCCTCTGCTATAAACTGTCTAAAAATATCTAAAATTTCATTTCTTACAATAGGATCTAATCCACTAGTTGGCTCGTCTAATATTAATATTTGAGGTTTATGTGATATTGCTGTAGCGATTTTTAATTTCATTTTCATTCCACTAGAAAAATCCTTAATCATTTTATTCTCTGGAAGCTTAAATATTTTTATATAGTTTTCAAAAAGCTTTTTATCCCACGTATTATAAAAGTTCTTCATTATCGAATTTATTTTTTTAGGGGTTAAATATTCTGATAAAAAACTGTCATCAAGAACGACACCAAGTTTACTTTTTATCTCCTTTTCATTTTGTTTAATATTTTTTCCAAAAACTTGTATTTCTCCTTCTGACTTTATAATATTTAGAATCGACTTTATTGTTGTAGTTTTTCCTGCTCCATTTTCCCCTATTAAGCCAACGATACTACCTTCTGGAATTTCAAAACTAATATTTTTTAATTCAAAGCCTTCATATTTCTTATTTAAATTTTTAACTTTTATAGTTGCTTCCATTTATAAATCCTCCTCAAACATAATCTTTATTAAATTAATTACCTCTTCCTCGGTAATTCCATAAATTTTTGACAGTTTAACAACTGTACTTATATTTTTTTCTATCTCCTTTAGTTTTTCTTCTCTTAATAGTTCCAAATTTTTAGGTAACACATAACTACCTTTACCCTGAACAGTTTTTATAAATCCCTCTGCTTCTAATTCGTCATAAGCTTTTTTTACAGTTAAAAAGCTTATTTTTAAATCATTTGCCAGTGCTCTTACAGAAGGTAAAATTTCTTCTTCTTTTAATTCATTTGTATATATCGCTTGTTTAATTGCTTTTTTTATTTGTTCATATAACGGATCACTACTACTATTACTAATAATAATATTCATTTTTTCCTCCTTTCGAACTGTTATGTTTAATATATAACAGTATATAACAGTTGTCAATATCTTTTTATAATCTTTATAACTAGATTTTATACGCATTCAAAAAAGCCTACCTTATCAAAAATAAAGTACGCTTTTTTATTTTATACTAGGGAAAAAAGGAACGTCCCCCAAATCCTTAGAAGCGTTCCAAATCCGTATATTTTCTTCTATTCTTTTGAAAATAATATTTTTTCTGATTTATATTGTTTAATAATATATGTTAATACAATTGATATATATATAATTGTTGGGACTACCATTAAAGTTATATTTAACCAATCTATCTTTCCTGCACTTGTATCTGTAAAAATTACTACATAATTTATAAATGTTATTATAGAAAGTAGTGACGTTCCTGTTACACCTATCATCAATGCAATCATTCTAAGTAATGTTGTTTTTCCGGCACCATTTGTCCCTAAAATTCCAATAATCTTACCATCGTTGGCTTCAAATGTTATTCCATTATCTGCATAAATTTCTTTTTTGATCTTTTTATTTTCATATCTTATAAATTTCTTTTTTAAAATTCTCAACTTTAATCATATACTTCCCCTTTTACCTAAATATTTAAATCGTAAATTTTTCCTTCTTTAGCATATTTTATTAGTAGATTAGCTTCAAATTCTACTAAATTTCTACCACTGTTGTATGCTTTTTCTGATAAAAACCAATTTTCTTTATCTGTAAATCCATCTTTGGCAGGAACTAGAATATAATCTATGTTTGTTTTATAATATTTTTTCATTATTGCCATACATCTTTTTAAATGAAACTCTGACGAAATTAATATAACTTCTTGTATATTCTCATGTAAATTATTTAATATCTTAGCTACATTTATTCCATTTTCAATTGTTGAATTTGAAGAATTATCTAATATTAAATGTTGTGGACTTATCCCATTTTTTACCAAGCTGGCTTTCATTAATTCTGCTTCAGGAACATCTTCATTATTTTTGTTACTTATCCCTCCTTTTCCACCTGTTAATATAAGTTTTTCTACTCTGCCTTCTTTATATAATTTAATTGCTTGCTCTATTCTATATTTTTGCAATGTATAACTTCCAAATACTATTCCATATTTAGCTGATTTTCCACTATCATTTATATCGGAAAATACAATTTTTTCTATTTGCTTATCTGTTAAGTTTGCATTGTTTATTTCAGATAATTTCACAATATTACTCCTTATTTCTATATTTTATATACCTTTGTATTAAATCTTTATCCATTAAGTTTTGTGGTAATTTGTTAACAGCAAAAAACTTTAAGTCTTTAGATTCTTTTTGCATAACAAAATTACCATTATTTTTATCTATAATCTCTGCATAATCACAATCTAACTTACCAGTGTATTTTGATACAACATATAAAACTGTATTATTATATACTTTATCTCCATTTGGATAAGTATCTTTTCTACTTTCTCCAGATATCACATCTATCAATACTAAATTTTCTTTATTAACTTTTAGTCCTGTTTCTTCGAACAGTTCTCTTATCGCTACTTCTTCAAAAGTTTCGCCTAATTCCTGAAGACCTCCTGGCAAACACCAAATTTCTCTATCTACTTTTTCTTCCAGTAGAATTTCTTTTTCTTTATTTTCAACAATTATTGCACTGCCATTTTGAAACAAAGGCATATGTCTTAACTCTGGCTTTAATGCATTTCTTAATTTTAAAATATAACTTAATTCCATTTTATTCTCCTTCTAGCACTGCTTTTATCTCTTCTCTTTCTCTACATTCTATTGGTATAAATATTGATGCCTTTTTATTTTGTGTTATTGCTGCAATTATAATATCATTATCTCTTAATAATCTTTCACTTGCATATTTTACTATTATCCCCTTATTTTTTACTGCTTCTAATACTACTTCTTTGTCATCTCTAAGTTCTTCACTTGCATAATACAATACTTGACCATCTATTTTACAGCCTTCCAAAATTACTTCTTTGTCTGCTTTTAATTCTTCTGACGCATAGCATACAACCCAACCAACTTCTTTTACTGCTGTAAGTACAACATCTTTATCATCTTTTAATCTATCACTTGCAAATTCCAAAACTTCACCATTTCTTTTAATTGCATCTAACATTAGTTCTTTATCATCTCTAAGTGCATCACTTGCAAATTCAATTAAAGTTGGTGTTTCTTCTATTGCTTTTAACACAAGCTCTCTATCATTAGAATTTTCTATTACTTCGTCTTTGCTAATCATTTTGTAACCTCTTTTCTATTACTTTAAAAATTCTATTAGCTATAAAATTATATAATACTCCTACAAATATTGATGTTATTCCTAAAATAACTATTGGCATAATATTGCTTGCATCCAATCTTATAGAAAATAAATCTCTAAACAAACTTATACCTAATGTAAATATTGTAACAACTCCTACAAACAAAATAGTTCTACTTACATTAAATGGTCTAGATATTTTAAATAATAATATAAATCCAGTTATTGCTGTTACTACAACACATACACTTGAATAATTCAATTCATCTAAATTATATATACTACTAATTATTCCTATAATAATTATATTTGTAACTACTGTCAATGCTGTAGGTAGTGCTCTTTTAATAACATTTATTATAAATTTTCCTTTTATTCTTTCTTTATTAGGCTCTAATGCTAAAATTACTGAAGGTATTCCTGTTACAACTAGATTTATTAAAGTTAATTGAATTGGTATAAATGGATATGGCATGTTTATAAATACAAATAATACTGCAAGTATAGTTGCATATATTGTTTTTACTAAAAATAATGTTGCAGATCTTTGTATATTATTTATTGTTCTTCTTCCTTCATCTACAATATTAGGCATAGATTTAAAATCTGAATCCATTAATACTAATTGTGATACATTTCTTGCTGCATCACTTCCATTTACAACAGATATACTGCAATCAGCATTTTTTAATGCTAGTACATCATTTACACCATCACCAGTCATTGCAACTGTGTGTTTCTCTTCCTTTAGTGCAAGTATTAATTCTTTCTTTTGTTCTGGAGTAACTCTTCCAAATACGGTGTATTTAACAGCTGCTTCTCTTAGCTCTTCTATAGTCTTAAATGTTCTTGCATCTATATAATTATCGTAATCTTTTACTCCTGCTTTTTTTGCTATATTTGAAACTGTTATTGGATTATCCCCAGATATTAGTTTTATAGCTACTCCTTGTTTATCAAAATATTCTAATATTTCTTTAGAATTCTTACGAATTACATCTGATATTAATATATAGCCAACAATTTCTATATTACTTGGTAATTTATCTACTATTTTTGCTTTACTTTTGCCTATCGCCACAACTCTATATTCTGAAATATATTTTTCTATATCTTTAGGAGTGTTTCCTATAACCTCTGGTGCACCTAATACATATGTTATATCTTCGAAACTAATACCAGACCATTTATTAGCAGATTTAAATGGCATTTTTGCTATAACTTTTAATTCTTTATTAGATATAAATTTTTCTCTTACTGCTTCTATTGTAGAGTTTTTATCTTCTGAATACTTTCCTAAGATTCCAAGAATTTCTTTTAGTTCGTCAGTTGTGCAATCATTATATGGAATTATCTTATCAACAGTCATCCTTCCTTCTGTAATAGTTCCTGTTTTATCAAGACATAATACATCTACCCTAGCTAATGTTTCTATACAATACAATTCTTGAACTAAGACTTTCTTTTTAGCTAGTCTAGTTACGCTTACTGCTAATACTGTACTGGTTAATAATACCAATCCCTCTGGTATCATACCTATTAAAGCTGCAACTGTACTTACAATTGCCTGCTTATAATCATTACCTTGTAAATCTAACTGATTAAAGAATAACAATATTCCAACAGGGATTATTACAAAAGAAATTATTTTTATTATTTTATTTAAAGAATTCATTATTTCAGAATTCACTTTTCTTTTTTGCTTTGCTTCATGAGATATCTGAGCTACATAGTTTTCCTTTCCAATATGTTCTACTTTTGCAAAACATTTTCCACTAATTAGGTAACTTCCAGATAATAATTTATCTCCTTTTTTCTTCTCTATATTATCTGGTTCTCCTGTTAAAAGTGACTCATTTACTTCTATTTCTCCACTTAGAATAATACTATCTGTTGGTATCTGATTTCCAGCATTTAATTCTATAACATCATCTAATACAAGTTCAAAATTACTTATTTCTTCTGTTTTTCCTTCTCTGATTACTTTTGTTTTTGTTTGAGCTAAAAATGAAAGTTTATCGATTGTTCTTTTTGAATGTATTTCTTGGATTGTACTTATTAATGTATTTAAAATTACGATTATTATAAATAGTAAATTTTTATATGCACCTACAAAAAATATTAATAATGCTAAAACAAAATTCATTATATTAAATAATGTAAAAAAATTTGAAATAATAATTGCTCTTATACTTTTCGTTTTTACTGTTGTATCAATATTAATTAATTTTTCTTCTCTTCTTTTATTTACTTGTTCATAATTTAAACCTGTCTTATAATCTGGATTATATCTTTGCACTTTTTTCACTCTTTTCAATTTTTTACAAATTATATCATGCCATTATATCTATATCAATTTAGATTTTCTTAATTTTTATATATTTTTTTAAATTGAAAAAACTCAGTTACCGCTTACGCGACATCTGAGTTTTTTTCTAACATTCTTCGGCGTTACTTGACCATTATAACAGCTGTTATTTTGTCTGCAAGTACTATTATATACATTACCATAATATTTTAGGAAACTGAATTGATTTTATAAATTTGCAATGTTTTAAATGCATTGGCTAATCCGACAGAGAAGAACAAATTTAAGTTCAGCATCTCTAATTGAGATTAATTATTTCTTTATACTGTTCAGAAATTCATACGTTGCTTTCGAGGTTTAGTTTAAGCTTAACTCACATATATGAGAGGGCTTAGTTTTTAGCTTTATTGCCTTTACATTATATTGATAAAGTTATTAAGCCTACTAAAATTAATCCTATTAAAATCCATTGTTTTTTCTTTAATTTTTCTTTTAAGAAAATTCTTGATAATATAACTGTTACAATACTATATGCTGCAATATATGGGGAAGCTATAGCTGCATCTCCAAATGCAAAAGCATAAATGTATGTATATTGCCCAGCTGTCTCTACTAATGTTCCAAGTAATTTTAATTTATTATCTTTAATCTTTATAAATTTATAATCTCTTTCTTTGTATTTTACTATTATTGCACAAATAATTCCAATAACTCCATATATTAATGAATATGCTATAATTACTTGCTCTGCTGATAAGTCTGCTTCTAAAGTATAATCATCCATAAATGAACCTATACCATCTAATAACCAATATCCTAAAGCAAATGCTATACCTTTTAAATATAATAGATATGCTCTTTTTGCATTTCTTTCATCTGCTTCTTTATCTCCTGATTCTAGTCTTAATACTTCATCTTTATTTATTGATAATAGAATCATAGCTATTATAATTACTGCGATTGCTATTATTTGTGGAATCCCAACTTCTTGTCTTAATAAGATTATACAAAGTATTGTAGTTATTGCACATGATGAATTCTGCAATGGTGATAAAATTGAAACTTTTACTAAAGTCATTGCTTTATATGTACAAAACATTGATACAATATATATTAATGCTACTGGTAAATATGTTTTTATTATCTCTAGATTCATTTGTGTCCTTGTAATAAGCATAAAAATTAATGCACATATTCCTAGCATTATTCCATTGTATGAAATTAATTTTAATACACTATGTTTTTCTATTGTAGAAACTTTTTTAAATATGGTTTCCGATGTTCCCCATAATAATACTGTTATTGTTGCAAATATTAGCCACATAATTTTTCCCCCTTAATATTTAGTTATTCATTTTCTATTCTGAATAACATAATTATGGGCTATTTATTTTTACTAATTCCCTCACTTATCCATCTCCTTTTAATACGCTAAAATTATATTATCAAAATGGCTAAGTGTCAAATTTACTCTAAGTTCATTATTATATTGTCTTACACAGTAAAACAATAATAAGCTTTCCTCGTGGAAAGCTTGATATTATATTATTATTTAAGCTGATTTTAATTCTAAGCGTAACTTATCAGCTATCATTGCAATAAATTCACTATTAGTTGGCTTTCCTTTAGCTGCTGATATTGTGTATCCAAAGATGTTTTCTACAACTTCTTGTTGTCCTCTGCCCCATGCTACTTCTATTGCGTGACGAATTGCTCTTTCTACACGGCTTGGTGTTGTGTGAAATTTATGTATAGCCACGAACCTAATCAATTTCTGAAATATTTTAAACCTTTGTTGGTTTATGTTTTGTTTATTTATAGCTTTATTTTATCTTATTTTTATAGTTAAAACAAGACCAATAAATGGTTATTGGTCTGAAATTCAATAATTTAACACACTTTTTATTGATACAATTTTATTACTTTTATTTACAGACAGCTGCCCTTTATTCATATAACAATATTCTTCTATTTCTGATGGTTCTAAAGCAATATCCTCTACAATTTGTTCATTTGTTACTATATTATTTTCTTGTATTATATCAATAATCTGCTTATATAAATATGGCTTTTCTATTTCTATTTCATCATCTAATGGTTCTTTTCTCCAAAAGTTTTTATATGTCATTTGTTTTTTTAAATAGTTAACTTGATTTTCAGTTAACAAATTTAAATCACTACATCTATGTATCATACAAGCTATTGATACTTTCCATCTTTTCTTTAAAACAATAAAATTTTGTATTGATGATGAGAATACTTCTTTTGAAAAACATTCCGCTGGCAACAAAAAAGCTCCTGCAAACATATCAGCTTCTTTTTCCATTCTGTTTATATTTTTTTTGTTCTCAATTTCTTCTTTAGTAATAGATTGATGTAATAATATATGTCCTAATTCATGCGCTATGTCAAACCTTGAGCGAACCGCACAATTTTTTTCTATTGATAAAAAAATATATGGAGTTGCATTTATCCATTTTGAAAAAGCATCTATTTTTGTATTTCTAACTTTCATCCTAGAAATTATAATTCCATTCTCTTGTAATACTTCAATTATATTATTTATCGGTCCAAGTCCTAAGTTCCAATATTCTCTAACTTTCATTGCTATGTTTTCAATTTCATAAATTGAATATTCATCTTTAGTTTCTATTTCTGGTAAATTCAACTTTGGAAAATTAATAAATTGCTCAAAATATTGTTTTATTTCATCAAAAATATATACTTTTTCATTTGCTGCATCCTTTAATTTTTTAGATGTAGTTTTATTACTTCTAAAATATGTAGTTCCTTCAATTTGTTTTTTTGGCATCTCTTTTGTAAAGAAATTCAATGGATAATGTAATACATCTATTAATCTATTAATAATATTTATTGGATTTGCTATTCCCAATTCATATTGTGAAATTATTTGTTTACTTACATCAGTTCTATCAGCTAAATCTGCCAAAGAATATCCTCTAGATATTCTCGCTTGTTTTATTCGCGCGGGAATTATTTTTATATTATCATTTATATTTAACATGATTTTCACCTATTCTTTTATAAATAATTCTTTTTTCTTCAAAATATCTTCCTTTAAAGAAACTATTTTTTTATGATTTTCTTCTTCTTGTCGTACTGTACTAAATTTTTCAGCTAAATCTTTAATATTAACATTTTCTAAATAAGTAGTTATATCACTATTTGGAATTAGTAAATTTAACGTTTTTAATTCTCTTTGTTCATTTATTCCATATGTAACCATTCCATAATATAAGCCCTCCTTTATGATTGGCTTGCTATTCATTTCTCCTATCATCATCTGATTTCCAATAAAATTATTATTATTAGCATATTTAAGCTTATATCTTGCATTACTTGGCTTAAAAATTCCATTTTTTACTTTTGAAAAATGTATTACTATATTATTATTTCTTATTTCAGCAACTTCATATCCAAAATTATTTACTTTTAGAATTTGAGAAAAAAAGTTATTTTTTCCAATATACATTTCTGGCGAAAACTGTTTTTCGATACAATATGTTACTATTCTGGGCATAACATTATTTCTTAAACTTCCCATAAATAAACTTGCATTTTCTCTTTCAAATTCTTTATATACTTCAATTCCATTTTTTACACTATAATATATTTGTAATTCTAATTCTGGTGTAACTTCACCTTTTATAAGTTCTTTTGCACTTTTATACATACAGCTTCCTCCCGTTTTTATTTTTTCGTAAATCATTTTACCATTTTCAGTACAAATCGTCAAGCATTTTTTCATATTTTATTATTTATTTTTTTAACTAATTATATAAAATAATGATATAATCTTCTCAAAAAAGGAGTTGGAAAAATATGGGTGAAAAATATGGGTGAAAAATATTTATCTGAAGTAATTGAAGAACACAAAGAAGAAATAATCGGTAAAACTGATTTTAAAGACTATTGGGATTATATACACTATACAGAAACTAAACTCTATGATAGTACTAAAGAAAATGAAAATAATTTAATATTAATAACTGCTGGAGTTGGTGCTGGTAAAAATACATGGATACAGAAATGTCTCACAAAAGAATTACATGGATTTGAAAAGATTTTATTCATCACTTCAAGAAAATTAATTAAAGAACAAATGTTAAAAGATATAAATTTCTCTAATGAATATATTGTATGTAAAAACTATGGCTTAAATTATGTCATCACTCATCATTCATTAAAAGAATTTTTTAGAAGTCCTGAAGCATTAGAAAAATTAAATGAATTAGGATTTAGATATATAGTTATAGATGAGGTACATTCTTTAATTGCAGATGCTGGCTACACAGATACTGCCTTTTATTTATATTCATTATTACAATACTACCATGCACATGGTATAAAAATTATCTGCTTATCTGCAACTACCAAGAATGTTCTACCTTTCTTTGAACATTTTAAAAATTTTAAACACTTTGATTTTACAGACGAGTGTAAAAATGTAAAGCCTAAATCTATAAAAGTAATTAGTAAAGCTAAAGCCTTTCAACTTTTATCGCAAGCTAATTCAGAAAATAAAATGATATACATGGCTAATTCTGTAACAGATATTTGTAACAGTTATTATAAAAAATTAACAAAAGATTTTAATGTAGATACTAGTTCTATTGGAATTATAATTAGTGATAGTCGTTGTAAAACGGAAAAAAGTAATACCAAAAATGACAAATTAAAATTATGTTTAAATAATATGCCATTTTTAGTTGATTATATTGTAAAACAAGAAACTTTACCAGAAAATATAAATATTGTTCTTGCCACCTCAAGAATAAGAGAAGGTATTAATATAAAAGATGATAATATTACAGCCATGTTCTGTGAGGCACATGATATTATAGATATTGCACAATTTTCTGGCAGATATAGAGGGAATTTAGAAACTTTATATATTATTCATGATACGAAAGCTCATTATAGAAAAGAAGATATAGAAAATCTTGAACTAGAATATAATTTTCTATCATCTTTTGAATTAGTAAATATTAATATTTATTCTAGTATTCTTCTATATAAAGCAACAGGAATAAAAACACCTTATTTAAATGATAAAAATTATAACTATTATAACTCTAGTATTACATCATTACCTACAGATTTATTAGAAGAAAAAATTTCTTTCTTAGAAACAGGAAATAAATCAGAAAAACAAATATTGGATTTTGACCAAAAATATTATTTAAAAGCTTTTAATAATTTTCAAAAATATATACAACAAAAATATCCTTTATTAGAATACAATATTATTCTTCAAAAGTATGAACTATATCTTGCAAAATATTATTATATCAAAGAAGAATATAATAACTATATTAATTATAAGAAAGACCCAGTAACATATTTAAAGGGTATTTTTCAAATTGATAATATTGAACTTGATAATAGTATTGATAAAATTACTTCTGAAATTAAAGAAGAAAATAAAAAAATTATATTATCTTATTTACAAAACAATAATTACTTAAACACTATTTTATCAAGAGAAAAACAAAATGATATTTTGTTTGACATTCAAACTTTGCCAGATATTTATCTAAAACAAAACTACTCAACACTAGGTATACTATTAAAAGCTCATAACATTAAAACTCAGCGAAAAGGTTCTAACAAAGATGGAAATATTATTATATTAACTAATTAATTATATAAATTAGAACATTACTTAATATTCTTATATACAAATAAAGTAATGTCCTAACTTATTTCTTTTTAGTTACCCCGATTAAAAATTCTTCAAAATCCATATAAGCTTATTCTAACCGTTGAAATTGTGCGATTTATTCGATAAAATAATAATCGCACAATTTCTATGTACGGGGCTATTTATTAACTTTTAAGAACATAATTTTTATGATATTTAACCTCTGCATATACAGTCGTTTAATATCAAAATAGCCCCGAATAAAATTGACTTTTAATTTTCTTTTATTTTCAGTTCTCTTTATTAGTTATAAAACGACACTATTCAATATAAAAAACAGCTTAAATTTAATCCTCATGTTTCCTGTAAACATATTAAAAGCACAATACTTTACTTGTAATGTGCTTTTTTATTTATCCATATATTATTATAAAAGTAGTTGCTAAAGATATTACTAAGCCCATAATAAATCCTATTAAAGAAACTTTACCACATTCTTTTGCTATCTTTGGATTTTGTACTATATTAACAGCATATATAATAAGTCCAACTAATGGAATTAAGAAACAAATAACTCTTAATCCTAAACTACTTTCATAACTTGTATATATTCCCTTTTCTTTCTGTTTTAATTTTCTTTGCTTCATTAAGAAAATTATTCCTATTATAATAATTACTAAATTTATTATAAATCTATATCCAACAGGACGTAATACATATAAAATATTTACTAATAATGAAACCAAAAATCCTATATACTTTACTTTCTTATTTTGTACAAAAGCAAATGTTATCATTTCTAGTATTATAAAAATTACTGATACTAAATCTATTCCTATATATAATCCAAATATATTTGCTACCATTTTACTCCTCCTTTAATCTTGTATTGATATTATTCATCTACTATAACATTATTAACTACATACGTTTCTTCTCCTGTCATTGTGAATTGAACGATATAATTTATCTTTAATTTTGTTCCAAAAGAATTGTCTGCTTCCACATATGAATTAACTGTATATATATCTCCATCTTTTGTAATAGTATATTCATCAGAACTAGAAGGAAAATCTGAACTACTTGGAGATTTTAAGTTGTTTCTTACTTCTTCTTTTGCTACTGCAATGGCATATCCTTTTTCTTCATCAGTTAATCCATTTAGATGTATTTTCTCCATTTTTTCATTTGACATATAAATTACAAAAATAGATGTAATTATAATCATTAGTATTAATATTCCAAAGACATAGCCTATTATTTCTATATTTTTTCTTTTTTTAATATCATTTGAAATATATTCTTTACCTTTATAACAATTTCTACAATATCCATTATATCTTTTAGCTTCTTTTTCTGTAATTTCACATTGGCATTTTTTACAACTTACATATTCGTTATTTTCCATTATTTTCCCCCCTTTTTATTATTTTTCTACAATATATCACAAAGCTTTATGTTTGTACACATTTTGTATACTCATTTTTATTCTATTTTTGTACATAATAATAAAAGGTGATTAATATGAAAAAATTAAAAATAGAAAAATCTAAAAAAAGTAATGATACTATTACAAGAACTATAAGAATAAGTGGTAAAACTTTTGATAAAATAAATGAATTAGCAGAAAAAAATGAATTAAGTTTTAATAGTGTTATTAACCAAATTATTGAATATGGATTAGAAAATTTAGAAGAATAAAACTTTTGGAGGATATATGATGGAACAGATTTCTTTACAAGATACTGATGGATTTTTAAGTGATAAATATTCTATTACTGTTGATAAAATAAAAACTAACTATAAAGAATGGTTTTCCCTTGTTCAAAAAATAAATTGTTTAATATATGATATGTACACTAACTTTGATGTAAAAAATAATGATACAATTGGTATGTATTTATTGTCTATTTTTTCTAAAGTACATAAATCATTTCAAGCCTGTTCAATTTTATATAGTTATGGTTTAGAAGATGATGTATGTATCATATTTAGAACAATGTTAGAAAGTTTATTTGTTGCTAGTAGTATAAAAAAAGATAGTAATAATTTTAATAAATTACTCAAAAACCAAGAAATTGAAAATACTATAGAAACTAATTATTTAATAAAGACTGGCGTTATTAAAGATAAAAAAATTCAAAATGTTAATTTTGATGAAAAAACTACTATTTCTAATTTTGCTAAACTATCAGATTATAAACAAATGTACCATACCGCTTATTCCTATCTTTCTTCATATGTACATATCGATTTAAATGCATTAGCCAAAAACTTTATTTTAAAAAAACAAAAAGTATATTCTATTTGTATTTCTCCTTCAGCAGATGATTTATGTTTTATTTTGACCGAAGCGGTTGGTTTAATGTTAGCATATATAGACATTGTAAAAGATTACTTAATTAAAGATTATACTAATGAATTAAATAATCTAAAATCACTTCATAAACAACTTCAAGCGAGAAATAAATAATATTTCCCAAGAATTCTACTTAATAATTTGACTTTTATTAGTTTCTATGCTAATATATAAGTAGCTTAAGCAAATGTGTCTTTAATCGTATGAAGTCAATTTGCTATCAGTATGTGTACTGCAATTGCACATACTATTTTTTTTGCCTAAAAAAAGCAGAAGCGAACTGCAATTTCACTTCTACTTCCGACTATGTATTGTATACTCCTAGTCTTTGTCTTCGTTTGTTTCTTCAGCTTTTGATTTTTCTGCAAAAAGCATATCTATCAATTGCCAAATCAAATCGTATGAAGTCATAATTTACTATCCTCCTTTCTACCTTTAAGCGAAAGGTTGGTAGTATTTTACAATAATTCTATTCAAATTACAAATCAATAAATTCCCTAATTTTCTGTATATTTTAATCTTTTTCTCGCTTTACTACCTTATTACAGTTAGTTTCACATTTTGACCATTATCTAATTTAATTTCTAAAATCTTTTCTTTTTCTCTATATATTATCTTATATTGCAAAGCTATATCAATTCTTATATTATGCAATAATTCAAAAATATTTAATATACCTTTTTTATGGCTATATGTGCATATTGCTTTTATAAAGCTAATATGTCCTTCAATCATCCCTTCTAGCTCTAATAATAAAGTCCTTAAATAAAAATTATTTTTTATTATTTTACTTAAATCCTTTTCTTTCACAATCATAATATTCACTCTTATCCTCTCTTTAGATTAGCTAATGGTGAATAACGTTGATAATTTATTCTTAAATCATTTTCATCTAAATCTAAATAAGCCTCTTCTGTTACTTTTACAGAAGAATGTCCTAATATTCTTGACAGTGTATAAATATCTCCACCTTGCATTAAAAATCTTTTCGCAAAATTATTTCTCAGCATATGTGGATGAATATCAGATAACCCAACTCTTCCTCCATATTTTTTTAAATTAGTTTCATAATTATTAACTTTTAAAGCTTTTCCCTTATTAGTACAAAATACATATGGAGATTGTCTATATCTGTCCTTATAGTGTATCCATCTCCTTAATACTTTTGACATTTCTTCAGAAAAAAATACGTATCTATCTTTTTTACCCTTTGTAATTTCTGCCCTTAATAATATAGTTCTTCTTATAAAATCTATATCTGTTTCTTCAATAGCTAAAGTTTCTCCAAGTCTCATCCCTGTGTCAAAAATTAATTGAGCTACAACATAATCTCTGTATTCATGAAACTTAGACAAATCAAATGCTTTTAATAATCTATTAAAATTTTCATCACCTATAAATCCAACTACTTTTCTAGCACATTTTATTTCTTTTATTCTTGCTACTGGATTAGTCATAATGTACCTATTTTCATAAAGATAGTTATAAAATACTTTAATATTTCTGATGTAGTTATTAATTGTAGTTGTACTAATCTTTTTTCCATAGTCCTCTCTATTTTCTGGAAAGTTAATAATCTTTGAATTTTGATTACTTACTACTGTATATTTTCCTCTTTCTTGTAAATATTTAATATATTCTCTAATGTGTAATTCCTTTGTATCTCCTGCTGATTTTACTTTATAATTATCTTTTAAATACTGTGCTAATAATCTTAAAGTTTGTTCATAACTTCTTATTGTTTTTGTTGATAAGTTCTTACTTGTACAATAATCAATAAATTCATCTACATCATAATCGATTTGCTCCATAATAAAAAAACTTCCTTCTTCACAAATTCATGTTATAAATATTCAAAACATGAACCAATGAATAAGAAAAGTTTATTGGTTTTTGACTATTTCATTTATTGGTTTAGTAGCGGATTTTTCACTAAATCTATATGTATTTTCCTATACTTTATAGGTTTAGTGGTTATTTTTTCCAGTATTGTATCTCTTCCGCTTCTAAGGTTTTCTAAAATCTTATGCAGATTTTAATTCTAATCTTAACTTATCAGCAATCATTGCGATAAATTCACTATTTGTAGGTTTTCCTTTTGTAGCAGATACAGTATATCCAAATATATTTTCTACTTCATCTGCTTTTCCTCTACTCCATGCAACTTCTATTGCATGACGAATTGCACGTTCTACTCTACTTGGTGTTGTGTGGAATTTCTTAGCTATGTCGGGATATAATTGTTTTGTTATTTGATTTATTACTTCTATATCATTTACTACCATCATAATTGCTTCTCTTAAATATTGATATCCTTTTATATGCGCTGGTACTCCTACTTCATGTATTAAATTTGTTACCAAAGCCTCTAAATTTCTTTCATCTTTCTTATTTTCTGGAGATATATCTATGTATTGTGGTTTGCTTTCTCTTGCAATAAAATTATTATTTGGAGTAGGTTGATAATATCTTAAATCTCTTATTCTTTTTATTAAAAGTTCTATATCAAATGGTTTTACAACATAATATTGTGCACCCAATGATATTGCCTTTTGAGTAATTTTATCTTGACCTACTGCAGATAACATTATACTTATTGGCTTTTTAGTCATTGTAGTTTCATTAAGCTTTTCTAAAACTCCAATTCCATCTAAATGTGGCATTATTACATCTAGTAATAAAATATCTGGATGTGTTCCTTTAATAATTTCAAAAGCTTCATTTCCATCCTTTGCAATACCTACAACTTCAATATCTTCCATTTTCTCTAAATATGCTGATAAAGTCCTTGTAAAATCAATATTATCATCAGCAATTAATATAGTAATTTTCTCTTTCAATTTTCTTCCCCCTACTGTTAGAATTTGTAAATTTTTTACAATTCAAATTATATTATCTTTTTCCATTTTTTGCAAGTGCTTTTTGGAAATTTTTTCAAGTTATATTGGAAGATTTTGTATTTTGCCAGAAAAAATCACTATTTCATATTATATAAATTTTTCTTGTATAATTTCATAATTTAAATAATCAAAATTTAAGTTTTCTTTATTCCTAAATACTTCTTTTTCTTCTTTTTTAAACTCTAATTTCACACTAACATTTTCCAAATATTTTATATCTATTATTTTTATCTCTTTTTTCTTACAAAAATATCTTAACTTTTCTAAATCTTTATATTCTACTTCTAATGTTGCAACATATCCTTCTTGTTTTAATATTACAACACTTTTCTCTATTACATCTTGTGTACTTTGTGAATATGCTCTTACTAATCCACCTGTTCCAAGCAATATACCTCCAAAGTACCTTGTAACTACAACCAAAACATTACATAAATTTTCTTTTTTTAAAATGTTAAGCATTGGTGCTCCTGCTGTCCCTGATGGTTCACCATCATCACTACTCCTATCTATTATGTTACCGTCTTCTATTACTCTATATGCATAGCAATTATGTCTAGCATCATAATATTTCTTTCTTATTTGCTCTAGTTTTTCTTCTGCTTCTTGTGTTGTACTAACATAAAATATGTTAGCTATAAATTTTGACTTTTTCTCTACTAGTTCGCTTGTTTCCTGTTTTTCAATAGTATTATATACTTTCATTTATTCACCCTTTAATTACTATTTAATCCTGCTGTATAACCAGTTGAATATGCTATCTGCAAATTAAATCCACCAGTATAAGCATCTACATCTATAATTTCTCCGGCAAAATATAATCCTTTTATAAGTTTTGACTCCATTGTTTTAGGATTTATCTCTTTTACATTAATTCCTCCTCGTGTAATTATGGCTTCTTCTATTGGTCTAAATCCACTAATTGTAATTTCAAAACATTTTATTACACGAATTAAATTTTCTCTTTCTTGTTTAGTAATTTCATTAATTCTTTTTTCATTTTTAATTTTCGCTTTTTTAATAACTGGCTCTATCATTTTTTTAGGTAATAATTCATTTAAACTATTTATAATTTGTTTATTTTTAAACTTTTCAAAATCTCTAAGTAAACGTAGATTTAATTTTTCTTCATTTAGGGCTGGTTTTAAATCTATTTGTAATTTTATTTTTCCCTTTTGTAATAATTCTTCTACATTTTTATATCTTAATATATGTGCAGAACTACTTAATATTGTTGGACCAGATACTCCGAAATGTGTAAATAGCAATTCTCCAAAATCCTCGTATATCTTTTTATTTTTCTCTTCATCTACAATTTTCATAGAAATATTTCTTAAAGATAGCCCTTGCATTGTTTGGCATAACTGTAAATCTTCATTTTTAGAAATCAAAGGAACCAATGAACCACTTATTTTAGTTATAATATGTCCAAATTCTTTAGCAATCTTATATCCATCACCTGTAGAACCTGTAAGTGGATAACTTTTTCCTCCTGTTGCTAATATTACTTTCTCTGTTAATATTTCTTCTACTACACCACTTCTTTTATTTAAATAAATAACTTTATTTACTGCATTGTCCTTTATTTTAATCTCTTTTACTTCTGTTTCTGTATATATTTTTACATTATTCTTTTTCATTTCGTTTTCAAATGCTTGTAAAACATCTAATGACCTATCAGAAAGAGGAAAAATCCTATTTCCTCTTTCTTCTTTTACATTAACATTGTTTTCTTTTAACAAAGTTATAATATCTTGATTAGTAAAATTCTTAAAGGCACTATATAAAAATTTACCATTCTCCGGAATATTTTCTATAAACTTATCCATTGGCAAACTACTTGTAATATTACATCTACCTTTTCCTGTAATTAATAGTTTTCTTCCACAACTTTTCATTTTTTCTAATAAAATTACATCATTACCTTGTCTTGCAGAGGTTATCGCAGCCATCATTCCAGCTGGTCCCCCACCTATTACTACTACTTTCATATTCTTCATCTTTCCTATTTATTTTTTAACAAATTCTCTACAGCTTTTAAAACACCTAACTTTCCATATTGATATGTTAGTCCACCTTGTTGAAATGCTATATACGGAGATCTTATTGGTCCATCACAAGATAATTCTATTGAAGACCCTTGTGTAAAGGCTCCTGCAGCCATAATTATTTTATCTGTATATCCAGGCATATCCCATGGTTCTGCTACAGAGTTTGAATCTACTGGTGATCCCATTTGTATTCCTTGACAATATTTTATAAGATCATCTGGATTTCCAAATTCTATATTTTGTACAATGTCTGCTCTTTCTTCATTATACATAGGTTCTGTTTTATATCCAAGCTCTTCCATTATCTTACTAGTTAATACAGCTGTTTTTAAACTACTTGCTACAACACTTGGAGCAAAAAATAATCCTTCTAAGAATTGTTTATTAACACCTAATGTTGGGCCAACCTCTTTTCCTTCTCCTGGAGCTGTTAATCTTTCTGCAACTAAATTAATTAAATCTTCTTTGCCTACTACATATGCGCCATTTGGAGCTATCCCTGCTCCTAAATTTTTAATCAAAGATCCAACTGCAATATCTGCACCTACTTCTATTGGCTCTTTTTCTGTAACAAATTCACAATAACAATTATCTACCATAATTATTACATTTGTATCAACTTCTCTTATTTTCTTTATTACTTTTTCTAATTTTCCTATACTAATTGTTTTTCTTGTTGAATATCCCTTTGATCTTTGAATTTCTATAAGTTTTATCTTATTATTCTTTAAAGTCTCTTGTATTTTTTCATAATCAAAATCATTATTTACTAATTCGATTTGCTCATAGTTTACTCCAAATGATTTTAAAGAACTATTATTTTCCTTTATTCCAATTACTTCATGTAATGTATCATATGGTTCACCTGTAATACTAAGTAATGTATCTCCTGGTCTTAATAAACCAAATAATGTTACAGTTAATGCATGAGTACCGGAAATAAATTGATTCCTTACTAAACTGTCTTCTGCTTTAAATATTTGTGCATATATTTTCTCTATTGTTTCTCTTCCTATATCACTATATCCATATCCTGTTGTTGTTCCGAAATGGATTTCTGATAAGTTGTTATCTTGAAATGCTTTTAATACTTTTAAACTATTAATTTCGCATACTCTTTCTATTTTACTAAATTCTTCTTTTAATTCGTTTTCTGCCTTAATTGCTAATTCTTCTACTTTATTTGATATTTCTAATTCTTGGTACATTTTATTCCTTCTTTCTAAATTTGATAATAGGGCGCCTTTACGCCCTATTATCTTTTGTGATTTTTTATTTAACTATTGCGCTTTTTTATTCGTTTACATCGTCTGTAAAATATTCTTCTTCATAGCCAGAAATAACTTTATAATATTTTCCTATAAAATAAGGTTCTCCATTTTGTTCTGGTATAGTGTAAGTAGGTTCTAAAATCACATTACCATCTTTATCTATAACGCCCCACTTACCGTCCTTTTTTATTCCAGCAAATCCTAATTCATTTAATTCTGTAACCTTATCATATTGGTAATCTATTTTTACATTGTTATTTTTATCTACAAATCCCCATTTTCCATCTTTTTCTGATGCAAAAAGTGTATTTTCTGGGAATATTTCAAAATCTGTTTTTAATGATCCATCTAAACTTACATAAGCAGTTTGTGTACTAGAATATACTTTTACATAATTATCTTTTATATCTAATTTTCCATTTTCCATTGATATTATCTTAGTCATTTGCTTATTATATAACTCTAAAACATTTCCTGCCATTGTTTGAATAATATCACTATTATCTAATTTTTGAATAACTTCGTAATTTGTTGGAAGAATTTCTTCTCCTTTATCATTTACTATTCCTGATTTACCAGAATCTCCACCTACAATAAAATAGTTATCATATAAATATTGTATATAATTATATTTATTTTCTATTAATGTATTTCCGTCTTTTGAGATAACACCATATTTATCATTTGTATCAATTGTTATACTGTAATTTTCATTTGAAGTTTTTAATACATTGGCATATCTAAGATTTTCCTGTTTTGTACCTGCTAAGTCATAGGTTTCTGAATTTCCATTTTTTGTTGCTAGTATATAATTTCCTGGAATTTGTATTTGGTCATATTCTACATTTAAAATTTGTTTACCATTTAAATCTGTTACTCCGAATTTATTATCTTTCTTTAATATTAATAATTCACTATCTTCATTATAATTTATAGATTGATAATTATTATCTAGTAACACTTTATCATTTTTATATAGTTGTATTTTTCCGCTTTTTTCTGCAATTAAATAAGTATTAGCATCATTTTTTACATTATTCATTCTATATATTCTATCAAAATCTGTTTCTAAATATTGTTGCCTATCACTATTTAAGTAACCATATTGCATTTTTCCATTTTCATCATTTTTTCCTACTATATAACCATCTAATGCATATTCTTTTTCTATACTGTAATAATTATCTCCTGTTATATAATCATATTCAAAATTTACTAATTTACCACCATTTATATTTATAACACCATATTTACCATCTTTTTTTACAATTAATTCGCCTTCCCTGTATGGCATATTTCTTATTTCTTCATATATTGGCCTTGTTATATCTTTTCCATTAAAATCTATAATTCCATATTTACCATCTTTCTGATATTGTAATACTGTTTTTTCATATGGAATACTACTTACGATTTCCTTTACATCTATAGTATTTACATTTTCGTAATTAGTTAATATTTCTTCATTTTTTCCATTTAATACCTTTGTTTTATATTCACCTGATGCAGCATTGTAATCATATATGCAGATAAATATAGCTTCTTTGGGATTTGGAATCTTTATTGTGTTATATTCTGGTTCGATAATAACTTTTCCGTCTTTATCTATAACTCCTGCTTTGCCATCACTAATTATTTTATAATAGTTTATATCTGCAGATGAGATTTCTTCTACAGTATAATTCTCTTTTGCTTTATTTATAGCTATTATAATTCCCGTAATTATAGCTATTATTATAATTACAGCTACTACACTTAAACTTATTCTCTTTAGTTTTCTATTATCTTTTCTTTCTTGAAATTTCATTACAAATATTCCTCCTATTTGAATATTCCCATTTTTCGTTAGTTATAGTCACGTTCTACATAATTATATATTTTTGGCAAATATCTGTCAATGAAATTTATATATCTATTTATTTTTTACATTCCAGTTTTTGGTAATCGTTTTACTTCATTTTTTATTTTTAAAATATTTTCCGAAATTTGTATTTCTGGCTTTTCTTCCTTTGAGTTTTTTATTGTAACAGTTAATTCTTCATTAAATTCTGATCTTATCTGTATATAATTATCATATAAAATATAGCCGGCTGGTGCTTGTATCTCTTTTATATAATATGTTCCCGGAAGTATATTTTCTAGCACAACTTCTCCGTTTTTGTCTGTTATAAGCTCTGAAATAATGACATTTTTATCTTTATCTAATAACTGAAAAATAGCATTTGCTAAATTTTTTTCTCCATTTTCATCTTTTTTTATTATTTTGAGTTTAGTTTCATTTTTACTATAATATATTTCTTTTTCACCTGTTCCGTTTTCATATGATATACCTGTTATTGCATAATCCTGATTGCTTGAATTAGCTGCTTTACCTATAAATATCGGTTTTGTTTCTACATTTGCTAAAGCTTTTAATTTTATACTTCCTCCATCGCTTAATTCACTTATCGGAATAGATATTCTGAATTTTTCATTGGATTTAAATTCTTGTCTTGGCATATTGTTTATATCTGTTATTATTGTACCTTCTGTTCCATCTTCTTTAATTATTGTATATGAATTCATTGGGCCTTCGGAATTAACATAAAAGTCTTTACTTATACAGCCAGGCATTTCTTTATTTTCTTCCCAGTTAGAACTTTCCTCTAGTATATTTAAGTTTGCTGAAATCTGTGTATTATTTCCATCATTAACTTTTAACAATATATTGTTTAGAGCATTCCATGTTCTTTGTCCAGCCTCTCCTATAGGAGAAAAATCGTTTATTGTATAATTATATAGTACTGAATATACTGCCATTTTAGTAGCCATAAATGCTTCTCCTATGGTATTACATCCCATCTCTTCTGGAGTTTTATATGGATACCCATTAGTTATTGCTTTCCAAATATATACATTTTTTATAATTCCATCTAATGTTACATCATATGTTATATTATCATCAACACCTGCTTTATTTTTATCCAAGCAATATGCTGGATATTCTTTGCCATTATTGTTATATACAACAATATATGTTTTTACTACAACATCTCCTTTTTTTAATAATCTACCACAATCTCCTTTAGAATATAAATTTTTCTTATCAATATTTGCAAATGTAGTTAATATAATAGCATTTAATGTACATACTATTATCGTAAAAATTAATATAAATTTTGTAATTATTCTTTTCATTTTTATCCTCCTTTTTATTTATAATTTTACAGCCTGTATATATCTACGATATTCAGGTTCATCTTCTAAACATGTTATTAATGTTAATTTATCTTGACTACTAGATTCTAATTTACTCCAATCTATATCTTTTATAATTCCGAGCTCGTTTACACTGTATTTAGATATCTCACCATTATATGTATAAATAATTAAATCTCCCTTTTGTAGTAATTTTAAATTTTGAAAATAATTAATCTTATAGCCTCTATTATGAGCTGCTAAACCAATATTGCCTTTATTTTTAGGAGTTTCTTCAAAATGACCCACATATTCGTTCATAATATTTGCACTTGTTCCTTCTGCTATAGGTGCAACAAGATTAATCTTTGGAATTTCTATCTGCCAAATTTTTTTGGTATCTATCTTATTTTGATACTGTTCTGATATAGCTACAGTATTATTGGGAGTTTTTAATTCTATTTCTATGTTATCTGGAATAATTTTTTCTAAAGAATTTTCAAAAAATTTATTTTGATTCTTAAAAAATATTTGATCAAAAAAAATAAAAATTAATATTGAAATTATAAAAGAAATTAAAAGTACATTTTTATGACTAAAATTACATATGGCTACCACCACCTATTTTGAAAAAATAAAATGATAAAATTGCAATTTCCATTATATTACAGTATTATTGCTTTTTTGTAAAGCTTTTTCGTAAGACAATATTCGACAAAAGTCATAGTACAAGTGGATTCATCATATGCATACAACTGCTTTAAAACTGACACAAATATAGGTATCTTAACCTTGTTATATACGTAAAAATAGGGATTTAAGGAACGTCCCTTAATCCCTATTTACCAATATCTAAGTCAAAATAGAATTCTACACCTGTGTCTTTATTTTGTACCCCAAAGTCATTATTATAATTATTCATTATTGCCTTTACTAAGGCTAATCCTATACCAGTTCCACCATTATCTCTATTTCTTGAAGAATCAACCTTATAAAAACGTCTCCATATTCTTTGTAAATTTTCTTCCTCGATATTGTCCCCAGTATTAAATACATAAACTCTAACTTTATTGGTCTTTTTTCTCATTTCTATCTTTATTTTAATGTATTTTTCACTAAAGACTTCTTTTGCATGTTTTATAGCATTTGTAAAGTAATTTGTTACAACTTGCTCAATATAGAATTCATCTGCAAATACTATAACCTCTTCTGGCATATCCATTCTAACTTCTATATTATTTTCTTCAAGCATTACTTTTGATTTTCTAATAACTTCTTGTATTAATTCTGTAATATTAAAGTTCGCATTTTGGAATTCTCTTTTTCCATATTCTAACTTCATAAGTTCTAATAATTGCTTTACTAATTTATCCATTTTATTAGCTTCATCTAATATTACATTCGCATAAAATTGTCTATTCTCCTCTTCTGAATTTACGTTTTCTACTAGTCCTTCTGCATATCCTTGTATTAAAGCTATAGGCGTTTTTAGTTCATGTGAAACATCTGATATAAATTGAGTTCTCATTTCTTCTATTTTAGATTTCTCCTCAATATCTTTTTCTAGTTCAACATTAGAATTTCGTAATTGCTGTATTGTTGCTTCTAGCTTGGCTGACATTATATTAATACTTCTTCCTAATTCATTTATTTCATCATCAACATCTTTCGGATGAAATTTTTTGCTAAAATCAAGTCTTGCCATTTTTTCGGCAATTTCGTTTAATTCTTGAATAGGTTCTGTAAACCTTTTAGAAATAAACGTTATTAAGATAGCTGCAATTATTAACGTTATACCACCAATTAAATATAAGAATGTATTAGAAATTTTTACACTTTCTTGAATTGAAGATATTGGCATTCTTATATACAAATTATAGTTATTATCTAAAGAGCCTGACAATAATATATATGTAATATTATCTGATGGGTCTTTAACTTTCTTTATATTAACATTTTTATTAGCATAAATTATATTTCTGTTAGTATCACTTCTTAATGCATTCATTTCATTTATCGTTTGAATGAAATTTTCATTTGATGTATATAAATTAATACCATCTTGTGTTTCTAATATAATGTCATAATTACTTTTTGCTGCATAATTTGATAATATATTAGTTATTACTTTTTCTGATTGGTTTGTATTATATGCTTTATTTACTTCATCAAATATATCTACAAGTGCTCCTTGTTTTGTGTACAAATAAAAAGATTCTAATACTATATTATTTAACACAATTAAAAACAATATTATTACTACAACTGATATAGCAAGTGTTATAAATAATTTAAAACGTATGGAATTATATTTTTTGTTTATTTTTTTCACTGTTTTACCTCAAATTTATATCCAACTCCACGCATGGTCTCGATATATTTTCCTTTTTTACCCAACTTATGTCTAATTTTCTTAATATGACTATCTATTGTTCTTGAATCACCATAATAATCATAATTCCATACATTGTTTAATATTTTGTCTCTTGATAAAGCAATATTTTCGTTATCTACTAAATATTTTAATAATTCATATTCTCTTAAGCTTAATTCTATTTGTTTACCGTCAACTTTAACAGTTCTTCCCTCTGGATCGATAGTAATTCCACCATAATCTTTAACTTTATCTGTGTCTTTTCTAGTTCTTTTTAGAATTGCTTCTACCCTTGCTACCAATATTTTTGGACTAAATGGCTTAGAAATATATTCATCAACACCTAGTTCAAAACCAAATAATTCGTCTTGTTCCTCTCCTCTTGCTGTAAGCATTATTATTGGCACCTGTGAAATTTGTCTTATCTGTCTTAATACAGACCAACCATCTAGTTTTGGCATCATTACATCTAATAGTATTAAATTAATCTTATTTTGATCTTCCTCGAATACTTGTAAAGCTTCTTCACCATCAGCCGCTTCTAAAATACTATATCCTTTCTGAGCCAAAAAATCTTTAATCAATTTTCTCATTCTTGATTCGTCATCTACTACTAAAATATTTTCACTAACCATAAATTTCCGCTCCTTCTACGTAATTATTATATATTATAATTACTTTTTTTGTCCAGTTTGTGAAAAGATTTAAAATATTTGCTTATTTCTTTATATTTTTTGTTTTCTTTAATAATTAAATACCATAAAAAAATTATTATAAAAATAATTGCTATATTTTTAGTATATAGTAATCCAATACTAGCTAAAGCTGTAAGAATACTCATTATTATATTGTTAACAGAATTACTAATTTTATATGCCTCAAAATTCCCATAAAAAATCCTTATTACCCTATTTAATATTTGCCCACCATCTAATGGATATATTGGTAACAAATTAAAAATCGCGATTAAAACATTTATATATACAGGTATTGCCATATTTAAAAGCATAAAAAAGAACGCAATTACTATATTAGATATTGGCCCCATTAATAATATGATTATCTTTTTTACATTATTGAAATTTGAATTTCTAATTTTAGTATTATACTCTTCTTCTTTTTCGTTAAAAGCAATTGACAAGCCTAATGGCATAATTCTTACACTTTTAACTTTATAACCTAGAATTATTCCAGCTAAAAGATGAAAGCATTCATGTATAATTGCAAATGTCATAAACAATATGTACATATAAATTTGATTTACCAGTAAAAAAACTAATGCTATTAAAAATATTTTTATGTCTATCTTAAATTCCATCATTCTCTCTTTCTAAATTATAGTTATTTTTTAATAACTATAATCACAATTGTTAAAAATTTAAAATCATGTCTGGATCAACATATCTATCTTCTTTTCTTATTTCAAAATGCAAATGAGGTCCCGTAACATTACCAGTTGCTCCAACCTCTGCAATAGGTTGATTTTGCGTTACATAGTCCCCTTCTTTTACATATAATTTATTACAATGTGCATAATAAATCGCAACATCATCTTTTTCTATTCTTAAATGATTACCATAATCTCCCTCACTTGAAGCAATTTTAACTACACCATCTAATGCGGCATATATAACAGTTCCTGTATTAGCTGCAATATCTATACCAGTATGATTCTTAGGCACCGTAGCTGTAGTTGGATTCCTATGACCAAATCTTGATGTAATCGTTCCTACAAGGGGCTTTATCAAATTATATTTACTTTTTATTTCATTTGCATCTATTTCCATCTGAGATAAATTGGTATTTTCAACTTCTTGTGTAGCACCTCCGATACTAGCAGAATTTTCTAGCACTTCGTTTAGATTAATTTCATTTGTTAGTTCATTAGTTATACTATTTGTAATTTCATTTTCTGCTTTATTCATAAATAAATTATTTGAATTTAACCAATTCATAAAATTTTTATATATTTCATCAAAATTGATATCATATGACATAATTTCTCTTGCTCTATTTATCATGTCTTTAGAAAATAAATTTTCTGTATTTCCTAAGAAATAAAATAAGGAATATATACTTAAACATACTACAATTTGAATTATCATCTTTTTTATTAGTTTGTTCTTATATTTTGGAATTCCTTTTATATGCTCGTATCCAACATTTCCTTTGTTTCTATAGACTTCTTCTGCTCTTCTTATTCTTTCTTCCGTTGATAGTACTCTTTCCATAAAAAAACACCTCTTCCTTGGTAATATATTTGTACAATATATTCACAAGTTAAGGTATTTATGTTTAAAATATAAAACTTAGTATAAGTAAGCTCACATATATTCCCAATAAAATAAGACTTGTCTTTTTTAATTTGTTATACTTTTTTATTATGTCATTATATTTTTTCTTATCTTCATAACTATTTATATTTTTTAGATAATCGTAAATTACAGTTTCTGCTTCTTTTAATACATATCCATTTTCTGTTTTAGTATTTATTTTGCTATTTTTCATTCTTTTTATAAGTTCTTTTTCTTTATTTTTCACTTCTGGTTTAATTATAACCCATGCTTCTTCCACTATGTTTGAAGGTAAATTTTTTATAACAATCATATCTTTCATTTCCATATGTATCACCTCTAAATTTATATTATAGAGAAAATTTATCTTCCATATATTGCACAAATTAGACTCAGCTAATATATTAGGCAGAAAAATATGGAAATTTTTCCTCTACAATAATAATTTACAAATTTAGAAATTTTATACTTTGTAATATGATTTTTGAAATATTTTTTGAAAATTTTAATATTAATTTATAATCTACATTTTTTAGATTATAATAATTTTTTATTAAGTTTTTTTCATCTTTAGCAACAATACCTTTAATGGCTATATTTCCAATTGCAGTGGCTTTTTTATTCAATGCACTTCCTGGCACTAATCCTTTTTTTATTATGAATACATTTCCTGGTTCTATAGTGTCTGATAAAGCAGAATCTATACTAATCACATAAGGATTAGCACAATTATATTTTATGTTTTTTATATTTTTTGCATTTATATTATTTATTAAATCTCCAATTACTTTTATCCTTCTATCGTTTACATTGCGTTTTAGTATTTCTCCAATTATTGGTCCAAAGCTATCCCCAACTATTTTATTTGTTCCGATGCAAATAAAAATCAAATCTGAATATCTTTTTTCATTTACTTTTTTTATTACTTTATTAAATTCAAAATTAAAATTAGCATATACGCAATTATCAAAAGACATCATATCCCTCCATAATCACAGTATATGCTTTTTTAACTAGTATATTCACCTAAGTTTAGTTACATAACTAATTTTTTGTTTTGGCAATTATTATATTTATATCTTTAGAGTTATAATATTTTTTAAATAAATCTTGTGAATAACCAGCAACTTCATTTGTTACAAAAAATGTTTTATAATCATTTTCGATTAAATTTTCCAAGACTTTATCCACATTTTCTAAGTCTTGTAACTCTATGCCATTCATACCTATATTCTTAAAGAATTTAAAACTAGTATTATCATGAATCGACTTTATATAAGATATTTTCATAATAATCACCTAATTATATTATATCCAATATATTAATTTTTATTTACTAAATTAATTAAATCTTCTTTAGAAAAAAGATACTTTTTATTACAAAAATGGCATATAATCTCTGCTTTACCATCTTCTTCTATTATTTTATTTATTTCATTTTTATCTAATGCTTGTAATGCTCTTTCAATCTTTTCTTTACTACAGTCACATTCATATATTGGATGCATATCAGTTTGAATAACTTTTACATTTTTATCTCCAGTTACTTTTTTAGCAATTTCTAACAATGATAAATTATCATCTAACATTTTTGACATTGCACCTGCTTCAAATATGCTTTTTTCTATCTTTGTTATATCTTCATCAGTTGCATCTGGCATGGCAGTTAACAAATAACCTCCTGCTTTTTTTACTCCATTTTTATCTACAAGTACACCTAAAGCAACTGCAGATCTTGTTTGTTCTGACTCTGTAAAATATCTAGCAAAATCTTCTGCAATTTCTCCAGATGAAATTGGAATTACACCTACATATGGCTCTTTTAATCCAATATCTTTAATTACATTTACATATCCGTTATATCCTACAACTCCGCCTACATCTAATTTTCCAAATTCATTTAATGGAGCATCTACTTGTGGATTATCTACCATTCCTTTTATTTTAAAATCTTTATTTACTACTGCAACCATTTTTCCTATTGGTCCATCACCTTTAATTTGCAAAGTAATATTATCTTTTTCTGACTTTAAATCACTTCCCATGATAACACCCATTGTTAATAATCTACCTAAAGCTGCTGTTGCTACAGGGCTTAAGTCATGTGTTTTTCTTGCTTCTTCTACTACCATTGTTGTTTCTGCACATGTTATAGCAATTCTTCCATTGTAAGCTAAAAATTTTACTATATTATCTTCCATTCTTTATTTCCTTTCTTAATATATAAAAAATCTGTTGAAAACAGCTTTTAATGTCTTTCAACAGATTTTATTAACTCTATTGTTTTTCAAACATATCTTTTCCTACTCCACAAATTGGGCAAACCCAATCATCTGGTATATCTTCAAAAGCTGTTCCTGGAGCTATTCCTGAATCTGGATCTCCTTTTTCTGGATCATATACATATCCACAAGCTAAACAAACGTACATATTTATCACCTCTTTAATTTTTTCTAATTATATTATGAATATCTTAATTTAGCAATATATAAATTTATTTTTCTTCATATGGGGTAAACATATCTTTTCTTTCTCCACATACTGGACATTTCCAATCCTCTGGTAAATCATAAAACTCTGTATTTGGTCCTACTCCGGCTGTCTCATTGCCAACTTTTGGATTATAAATATATTTGCAGTTTGAACATTCATACATGCTACCTTCTTCTCCTCGCAAACTTGAAAAGCTTCTATATCCTAAGGCAATTACTGCAATTACCATAAAAGCAAAAGATATTGCCTTTATTATACCACTTTCAAATAGTATTACCGCAAACATTCCAAATGTTGCACTTATTCCATATAAAATATAAACTGCTTGTTTTTGTGAAAATCCTTTTCTTACTATTCTATGATGTAAATGTCCTTTATCTGCCTGGAATATAGCTTTTAAAGACTTTCCTTTGTGAATTCTTCTTAATATTGCACATAATGTATCAAAAATTGGTAATCCAAGGACTATAACTGGCAAAATAATTACTACTGCTGTATATGTTTTAGCCACTCCTAAAATTGAAACTACTGATAATGTAAATCCTAGAAAATTTGATCCTGTATCTCCAATGAATGTCTTTGCTGGATTAAAGTTAAATGGTAAAAATCCACATAAAGCTCCGGCTAAAGCTGTTATCATTATTATTGCAATTAATGGTGAATTATTTAAAGAAAATATTATTAATAACGATATACATGAAATCATTGTTATTCCGGATGATAATCCATCTAATCCATCCATTAAATTAATTGCATTAGTAATTACTATTATCCAAATAACTGTTAAAATCATAGAAACAGCTTCATTAAGCACTGCTGATTCAAATAATGGAACCACCTCTATAATTCTTATCCCAGAAATTACAACTGCAATAGCGGCCAAAAGTTGCCCTGAAAGTTTTGCTAATGGTTTTATAGTTTTTACATCATCTATAAAACAAGTTATTCCCAATATTAGCACACCTACAAAAAAGCCCAATATTTTTTTACCATATTGTTCTATACCAAATAAATTAAGTCTTGACGAATCTTCTATTGATAATGTTATTACTAAATATATAAAAGAAACTACAAAACCTGCAATAACAGCAACTCCACCTAATTTTGGAATCGGTTTATGATGCATTCTTCTATTATCTTTTGGTACATCAACAGCACCTACTTTTTTAGCTAATTTTATAGAGTATGGTGTCATCATAAAAGCTGTTATAAAGGCTAGTAGAAAGGCTATCGCTATATCTCCCCACATATTTAACACCTCTATTTCATATTTTCATTTTCTATCTTTTCTAGCATGTCTAATCTTTCTTTATATCTTCCACCTTTAAATTCTGTTTCTAACCATGCATTTATCATTTCTATTGCTTCTTTTATTGTTGTATTATCACCGGATAATGTTAATAAATTTATATCATCATCTGCTTTTGCTGATTTTGCATAAGCAACACTAGTTACACTTGCAGCTCTTACCCCTTTGAATTTATTAGCAACAACAGTCATACCATAACCTGACCTACATATTAAAATTCCTTTATCTGCATTTCCAGTAACCATTGCTTCTGCTACTTTTTTAGCATAAATTGGGTAATCTGTTCTTTCTTCTGAATATGTTCCATAATCTTCATAATCTATATTATTTTCTTCAAAATATTTCTTTATTTCTTCTTTTAATTTATAGCCTCCATGATCTGCTCCAATAGCTATCATACTAAGACCTCCTTTACTATTGTATAAAAAATCTGAACAAAAATATTTGTGTACAATTGCTAAGCAATCTGTACATATGGCAAAGCCACTTTTCTTATTCTTTTTTAATATAACACATGATTTTTTAGAATACAATAATTTGTCCTAAAAAGTCTATTTTTCGTTGTATAAATTATCGAAATACGATATAATTGTTGCAGGTGATTTTTATGAAAAAAGTGTGTATTATTTTATTTTTATTATTGCTTGGAATAGCTTTACTTGTAACATTATTTGTGTTTTCTTATAAAAATTTAAATACTTCCCAAAATGTGATACTAGGAGATGAAGTTATTCTTCCTGATAGAATTGTATACAAAAATTCAAATAATCAATATTTTGAATTTCTAAAAGATTCTGAGTACTATGACAAAATTATAGAATTAGTTGGGGAAAGTTTAAATAATTTTAGTGAAAATGGAGAAATTGTTTCTCAAGATGCTATAGACTCAATTCATAATAATGAATCATTTTTAGAATTTGACTACGAAACAGCTAGTAAAAACTATATAATTCCTTTTACCAATACTAACAAAAATTCCATGATAAAACTTGCTGCCACAGGTGGAAAAGTTTGTTCTACCAACTTAAGAAATATTAATAAATTAACTAAAGAGCTTGATAAGATTAGTTCTAGTAGCAGACCTTATTCCTTAGAATATACTGAATTCATATCTAAAAACCAATTTTCTATAGACTACAAATACGCTCAGCAATTTAAAGAAATAAACTATAAAATATATCAGGTAAAAATAACTGATTTAAAAACTTATGAAAGATATGAAGCTATGTGTAATCTAAGTTTTGATGAACCTATTACAAAGGATACATTTACAGATAATGACCTTATTCTAACTGTAACTATGGTTCCTAAAATTACAGTAAAGGTAAGTATTGGAAATATACGTTATACATATGAAAATCTTCCTAATGTATATGGTTCCCAATATACTGCCCATTTATTAATTGTAAGCAAAATTGTAAACACCGATTGTATTTATAATACTGATTTATCAACTGTTGATACACAAGCAAATTTAGATGAATTAGAAACAAGTTATGATGAAAAAATAGATAATTTAGATGAAAATTTATTCGTAAAGGATTTTGATCAATTCTATAATGACTATACAAATTCTACTTCTACACTTACTGAAGAACAGACACAAACTATTGCTTCTACTGCATTTGATGAAGCTTCACGTATTGCAGGTAAATATAATGAAAGTTCACAAACTTATGAATTAAAATTGGTACACCCCAATAATTTCTTTACAAGGAAGTCTCGTGAAACTGATACAGTCGCATCATATGAAGTAACAGCTTACTGTTTCAGAAGAACCGATGATATCGGAAATGGTGTTGAAATTTATATAGATAATAAATTAGGAAAAATTATAGGAGGTCGAGCTTTTGGTGATTAAAAATTTTATAAAAAAACATATTAAAGGAATAATTTATATATTATCATGTTTAATTTTAGGAATACTTTTTTACTATTATATTGCCACTTCTGTTCTTTCTTCTTTTGTAATTTTAGCAATGGGACTATTTAGTATAGAATCAATTGTTGCAACACTGTTATATCCATTTTCTTTGTTAATTTTATTTTTTGCAGCAAGCTATATTTTATATAAATATTTAATGTACATATTTACATGTTTCAGAAATAAAAAATTACTAAAACCAATACTTTTATTGCTTTTACTTGCTATATTAATAACTATATGTATCATTTTTAATTTTGTTTTAGCCTCTTCAATAAAACATCTATTTTTAATGATAGTATATATTTTAGGAACTATTTTTATTCCACTTATCTTATTAGCAATAATACTATTAAATAAAAATTCTTCTAAAAAGAGTAAAATAAAAAAATCTATTTTGATTGTGGTTTTTACTTTACTAATTTATATAATAAATATTCCAACATTACTAGTAAGTAGTACATATATAACAACTTATATATCGAATCATTTAGACAAAACTACACAAGGTCCAAATTTAGAATATTTAAATAATTACGAACAACGAATGGCAACAAAAGGATTTTTATATAGATCTGATGTGGAATATATCATAAATATAGCTGAACGAAGAAGTGAAAAAGTTATTGTTAATTATAAATTTGACGACGAAACTATAACAATTTCAAATAAAGATGAAAACTTTAAGGATACACTTACAACTAACTTAAAATGGGAATACTATAAATTTAATTATACTTATACTAGTGATATTGTTACAGTAAATATTGAAAAATATGCAAATATCCAAGAAAATGAAGAAAAAAATAGTAACATTATTTTAACTGGTAATATAAGAAATGACTTAATACAAAATTTAACCACGGAAAATGTTGAAGCTACTGCAACGAATTTTGTAATAGAAAATAATCTTGTATTAACACCTGGATATAGATCTAATATTAGTAATTTAAGACTTTTATTAGCATATGATAAAAGCGCTAATAACTTTATTCCAGTAGTAGATACTGAGTCTTGTGTAAATATGATACATTCTTATAAAATTACTTCAACTGGTATTAGCATCACTCTAAATAGTAATACCAATTTAAATGTTTTAGACTATACCTTAAGAATAAATAGATATGATGACAATTTAACTATACCAGAAGATAAGAATTATAACTATTATTATCATTACGAACCTGTTGTTACTACTTCTACAAATAGTACTGGTAATACTGTGTTAACATTTGAATTTGATGATATTTTATCTTTAGAAAAAATAAATAATATAGAAATAATATTTGGTAATAATTAATCACATAAAAATCCTTAAGATACATCTTAAGGATTTTTATTGAAATATTAAGAAAATACTTGCTAAATTTAGTATTTCATGGTAAAATATTAAGCGCGTACATTAAGGCTAAGTTTATACTTATGCTTTAATATAGATTTATTTTTAACAACAAGGAGGTGTTTTGGAATGCCAAATATAAAATCAGCTAAAAAGAGAGTTGAAGTTATCAAGAAAAAAACTATGAGAAATAATAGTATAAAATCAGGATACAAAACAGCTATAAAGAAAGCAGAAGCTGCTATAGAATCAAATAATATGGAAGAAGCAAAAAAACTAACTTCTTTTGCAACAAAGAAAATAGACCAAGCTTGTGCTAAAGGTGTTATAGTAAAAAATACTGCAGCTAGAAAAAAATCTCAACTTTCTAAAAAATTAAATGCAGTAAACGCTTAATTACTTATAATTTATAATAAAAATTATGCATAGTTTTTATTTTAGAAGACCCTATTCATATAGGCGTCTTCTTTTTTTGTAAAAAACTATGCTTCTGCTTTTATATATTTTTCTAAAGCTTTAGATAATTGGTCAGGACATGATGTTCCTTTATTTCCACAATTTATTCCTTTAAGCTTTTCTATTACATCTTCAATCTTCATACCAACAACAAGTTTTGATATTCCTTTAGTATTTCCATCACATCCACCTACTATTTTTAATGATTTTATAATTCCATTTTCTATTTCAAAAATCATCTCTCTTGAACAAACTCCTTCGGGTCTATACCTATATTCCATACTTCTACCTCCCATTGATAATTTATTACATTTTATTAAACTCTAATTATTTTTGCAATCCATACTGGTAATTATTTCATTTGTTTTTAGTCTCATTTTATGTTATCCTTTAATTATTGAAGGTGATGTATTATGAAATTAGATATTGCAACACAAAAAGTTGTAAACTATGGAATTATATTTTCTTCTTTTATTTTGTTAGCATCAATCCTTACTTTAGTATATTATAATTTCTTTTATTTACATCCACTTATTTATAATATAGGTATATTACTATTCCAAGCTGGTACTACATATTTCTTTTGTTTTTTATTCGGGGGATTTGCTTTTAACAAAATAAAAGAAGATTTAAACTAACGTGAATTAGGGACGTTCCTTTTTTCCCTATTTTTAAAATTTTAAATGCGATAACTAAAAAGTTATCGCATTTATTTATGCCATGGGGAAACAAGCACCGTCCCCCTTTCACTATTTACTTAATTCTTTTTTTAACATTTTGTTTAACATTTGTGGATTTGCTTTTCCTTTAGTTGCTTTCATTGCTTGTCCTACTAGGAATCCAATTGCTCTATCTTTTCCAGCTTTATAATCTGCTACAGAGTTTGGATTTTCTTCTAAAACTTTTAATACAACTTCTCTTATTTCACCTTCGTCAGAAATTTGAATCCAACCTTTTTCTTTAATAATTTCTTCTGGTTCCTTTGGATTTTCGAATAATTCTTCTATTACTTTTTTACCAATACTTGAACTTATAGTTCCTTTATCTATTAATTCTACTAAATGTCCTAAATGTTCTGCTGTAAATGGTATTTGATCTGCTTCTAATTCTTTTTCATTTAAGATTCTAGAAATATCAGAAATTATCCAGTTATTAACCGCTTTTCTATTTCCACAAACTTCACTTGCCTTTTCAAATAAATCTGATAAATATTTAGAACTTGTTATAATATTTGCATCTTTTTCAGATAGATGATATTTATTAATATATCTTTCTTTTCTGCTTTCTGGAAGTTCAGGTAAATTGTTCTTAATATCTTCTATATATTCATCTGATAAGTTAATTGCCACTAAATCTGGATCAGGGAAATATCTATAATCTTGTGCATCCTCTTTATCTCTCATAGAAAATGTTTTTCCAGATACATCATCCCATCTTAGAGTTTCTTGCTCTACTTTTCCTCCCTCTTCTAATACATCAATTTGTCTGGTTACTTCATAATCTATAGCTCTTGTAATTGATTTAAAAGAGTTCATATTTTTCATTTCTGTTCTTGTTCCAAGTTTTGTATCTCCTACTTTTCTTACAGATACGTTTACATCAGCTCTTAAAGAACCTTCTTCCATTTTACAGTCTGAAACTTCTATATATTGTAATATTGATTTTAATTTCTTTAAATATCTATCTGCTTCTCCACTTGAACGTAAATCCGGCTCTGATACTATTTCAATTAGAGGAACACCTGCTCTATTTAAATCAACTAAGCTTCCACCTGTATATTCATCATGATTTAATTTTCCAGCATCTTCTTCTATATGTATTCTTAAAATTTTTACTTTCTTTTTGTTTCCTTCATCATCTTCTATTTCTATATATCCATGATTGCATAAAGGTTTATCATATTGTGATATTTGATATGCTTTTGGTAAATCTGGGTAAAAATAATTTTTTCTATCATTTTTACTATTTCTTTCTATCTCACAGTTTGTTGCAAGACCTGCTTTTACTGCATATTCCACAACCTTTTCGTTTAGTACAGGAAGTGTTCCTGGCATTCCCATACAAATTGGACATGTATGTGTATTTGGTTCTGCCCCAAATGTTGTAGGACATGAACAAAAGATTTTTGTTTTTGTAGAAAGTTCTGCATGAACTTCTAGTCCTATTATTACTTCGTAACCATCTCTTACCATTACTTTTCCTCCTTACTATTTCTTGAATTCTGGTTTGTATTTTTCACTAAATTTAACTTTTTGCTCAAAAGTATATGCAGCATTTAATAATGTTTCTTCTGCAAATCTATTTCCTATTAATTGCATTCCTACAGGCATTCCTTCTTTATCTACACCACATGGAATAGATATTCCAGGAAGTCCTGCAATATTTACAGATACTGTACAAATATCTGCTAAATACATAGCAAGTGGATCATCAATTTTAGAACCAATCTCAAATGCTACTGTTGGTGATGTTGGTGTTAAGATAACATCATAATTTTTAAATACTTTATTAAATTCATTCATTACTAATGTACGAACTTGTTGTGCTTTTTTGTAATATGCATCATAGTATCCTGAACTTAATACATATGTTCCTAGTATTATTCTTCTTTTTACTTCTGGTCCAAAACCTTCAGTTCTTGAATTTGTAATTAATTCTTTTATATTACTATATTCTTCTGCTCTATGACCATATCTAACTCCATCAAATCTACCTAAATTTGAACTAGCCTCTGCACAGGCAATTATATAGTATGAAGCTAAAGCATATTCTGCTATATCCAAAGATACTTCCTCTACTTCTGCTCCAAGTTCTTTATATGTTTCAATAACTTTCTCTAAATTTTCTTTAACTTCGGCATTTATTCCTTCTCCAAAAAATTCTTTTGGAACTGCAATTTTTAATCCTTTAACATCATTTTTTAAGGCTTTTGTATAATCTACTTTTGGTTTTTCTACAGATGTTGTATCCATATTGTCTTTTCCTGCAATTATATTAAGAAGCATTGCTGCATCTGTTACATCTTTTGTTATAGGTCCTACTTGATCTAATGATGAAGCAAATGCTACAACACCATATCTTGAAACTAAACCATATGTAGGTTTTAATCCAACAACTCCGCAAAAAGCTGCAGGCTCTCTTATAGAACCTCCTGTATCTGTTCCTAATGCCCATGGAACCATTCCTGCT
>ULJS01040673.1_pt1 | contig 21202 bp, 36 predicted proteins | sample 1950911 | NCBI WGS metagenome assembly ULJS01 (sample SAMEA4835475, study PRJEB28245) | human gut metagenome | biome: gut microbiome; material: fecal sample | place: Denmark | collected 2008
AATAAATCCCGTCCATCGCCCGATGTCCCGACCATCATCACATTCTGATAACCGTCTGAGACATTCTTCTTTTGACGTATCAATAAATATCTCACGCGCCCGTAATTCTTTGCACAATCTCTCACGTTCGCTTATGAGCGGATACCCACCGATTACATAAGCATTATACCATTTACCTCTGCGATACTTTACGCACTCAATCAGATAATCCCGAACACCGAACACGCAACTATTTAATACCGCCGGTTTTGTGTATCGTTCGCATCCGCTCAGGGCCTGCCATATCGAATCCATATCAATAATTAAATCACCCTCGGTCTTAACCTCGTTAACCCATGTTGTCTTACCTGCAAGCGGCGAACCGTACACAAGATAAACTTGCCTTACATCCTCACCATAGTAAAACTTTTTATGTATCCTGTTGTGGCATTTGTGATGTACCAGCATGATATTATCAGGATTTAAACTTATCTCAGCATCATTGACGTTTATCTCGGTCAGCTCTATTTTATGGTGTCCAATACAGTCATACGCTCTAGTGATTGGTTCCCCACACTCCTCACATATCACATCACCATCACTATTGACTCGTTCTAATCTAATCGTACGAATCAGGTTGACCCATGCTTTTGATTTATAAAATGTATTCAATGTGTATCCCATTGTCTTTACCACTCACTGTTTTCTATCTGTCTTTCTCTTAGTTCTAACTCTTTCTTCCGAATATCTAACATCTGCGGATCATTCGCCCAGTTTTCCTTATCGTAGTTCTTAAGGGCCAGATTGAGAGCTGCTACGTCTGGATGTGCGTGTTTATGTGCTACTTCTGTCTTCACTATCTGAACGTTTTCTATCTGTTCTTTACCAAAACCTGCATCGGCTAACGCTTCACGCATTTCTTCTGATAGTTTAATTTGTTCTGTCGTTTGTTTTGTTTCAACATAATCGTAACCGTTCGCTCTCCTTATCAGAGATGAACGTAATTCTGCAACAAGATTCTGCCGGCCTTTTTTAATTGCTTCCCTTAATTCCGAATAATCAAGTTTGTATTGATTAAACGTGCTGTATGCAATACCTAGCTTCTCAGCAATCTGACGCTCCGTCATGGTCCTGCACCATTCAGAAATTAGTGTCAGATAAGGTTTCACATATTCATCATACTTACGTGGTTTCCCTCGTTTTCTTTTCTGTGCCACATAATCACCTGCAAACTATTCTAAAAGTTTATTTACAATCTTCTGAATCGCTGCATAGTTATAACCCGCAGCTTCCAGACGTCTCTTTCTTTCGATTCCGTTGCTCCATTTACCAGCTATTACCTCCTTTGCGATAGCTGTGTTGCTCTTCATATCCGATGGTGTCATAAACCACTCTTCATTCTTTCCCTGTCCGGTAATTCGATTAAGATCTAAGCTTTTTCCTATGCCAGGACATGTGCCCGCATCCGTAAACTGATGCAACTCTACACCTCTATGGCACGGATATTTTGCACTATATACACCATCATTTCTGCCATAACGTGCTTCCCACCAGGCAGTATTTTTACCTCGCCCTGCTACGACGGTTTTATAACTGGCATAATCTGCATACATGTGGTAGAGCATTACTTTGTGCTTTAACCCTTCAAGATATTTCAAGGCATCCCGGACGTTTCCTGCTTTGTTTCCTGCTTCCACATCAAGAACATATCCAACAAAATATTTTCCTACGAGCTTTTTGCAAGTGCGTACTAAAAACTTCGCCTGTGCCAGTTCACTGCCTTTATCAAGGTATGCATACAGCCAATATGGAATCTTTCTGTCTTCACAGTTTTTAATAAAACTCTTAAGTGTGCTGTCAACATAATTCGTTCCCTGTGTTGCCTTTGAAATTAAAAAAGGACATTTTTCTTTCACTTCATTCCAGTTCCGCACTGGCTCATAATGGCTAATGTCCGGATAGTATTTTTTACTCATGATTTACCTCCTCCCGTATGTCGTCTTTTATTTCATCAATATTGCGCCAGACGCTTTTTAAATCCCGTTCCAGAATAGCAGTCCGTTCTATAACAGAATTATATTTTTCTACTTTCTTTTCCAGCTGTTCAATGCGGTAATTTGATAATTTTGTGCTTGTCAGTATACCGGCAAATGTTCCGCACAGCGTACCGCTTAACGAAAGTAAGCCCACAATCACTTCATTTGTCATGCTTTCACCTCCGGAATGCCTGCAACACTGGTCAGTAGTGATACCGCTCCAGCTAATATGGATGTACTTAAAACCACTTTCCAGTCAACCGCTCCAATTGTCACTCCGGCTGGAATCAGTGCAAGCGCGGTCTGCGCTGTTGTGCGTATCGCTCTAACACCTGCGGCTTTCACCCATTTTCTTGTATCTACGCTCACTTTGAACACACAATTTTTAAACATTCTTTTTCACTCCTCATCAAAAGTTAACTCCGTTATATCTAAAATTCACATAAGCAGCGATGCTATTTCTTTCTTACTGTTACATAACCGGCGGCTTTTACTGCTGTCTTGAACCAATTTGTCTGTTCTGCCGTTTTTGCATTGCCCCTTAAGGCTTTGTTTCTTACCTGATTTCTTATGTTACTTTTAACCACACGTCCATTATCAACAACAACTAGCCGGCCTTTTTTGTCATAACCCACAAATGCTACTGTATGAATAGGATTGCGCTGTTCAAATAAAACAATACAATTATCATTAAGCGCTGCTTTAATCCTTTTAACAACAACACTATTATTTTTTCCAGTGATCGGGTGCCATGTTGCGTGCCGATAATGGCAAATACTATTAATTACTTTCATAGTTCCGTAAATCGTCAGTTTGCTGCCTGTATAGCCACGGACATTCTTTTTTGCCCAGTTATAAATTTCTTCCGGGTTCCAAATTGTTCCGTTTTTCTGTCTTACTTTCAAAAACTGTAAGGCAATGCATACACCATTTCGTAAAGAACAACCGTGTGCTTTTTCAAATGTTCCCCAAATATACGGTTTTGGAATCAAAATCTTAGTACCATCATTTAGCGCGAGCCGAGTCGTGTACCTTTTATTTTTTATTGATATTTTTTTCATGTACCCACCCCCTCCGGGTAAAAAATTAAAACACGTATGTCAGCGCCTTATCAGACAACCGATTGTTGCCTGCAGAAAGGAGGTCACATAAAAAAATAAACTACAACTACGGACTTGTAGGCGCTGTACATTGTGTCGTTAAATTACAAAATTGTATGTGAAAAAGCGCCCTGCATATACAAGGCGCTTTTCCTAAGGCAAACATCTCACTTAAAGATGAACATTGGAGCAATATCCTATTGGATTTCTGACAGCTCGATTGCTTTGTTCTTATCTCACTTTACAATTTAGCATACTTCAAGCGAACGTGACCGAACATTTTTTAATTTATTTTAGGATTTTTATTGATTTCCACGTTAAAACGTGGTATAATATAATTACATTAAAAGAAAGGGGGTAAAAGATGTTTGATAAATTTATAGACAACCTCATAAAGGGTTTAACCATTGTTAGTCTGGTTCTCACAATAATAGACAAAACAAAGCGCTAAACCCATCGGGGAAGAGAGAAATCCCCTCTCTTCCTTGTCCAGTCTATGAGGTATTTATATTTTATCACATCGTGAGAGATTATGAAATATATAAAAGAATTTTTCATTGTCATTATTGCTATATGTGTGCTGATATATTCATATAGCAAATATCATCGTTTTTTTGCCGCGGATTGGATTATTCTCATTCTGCTCCTCATTCTTTTTATTATTTTTCTCAAAAACAGGAGGTAGGGCTGATGAAACTAAAAGAAATACGTAATAAAAATAATTTCTCCATTCGAGAATTATCTGAACTTAGTAATGTTCCCAGAAGAACCATTGAGGACATAGAGCGTAAAGGCGAATGTAAGGTTTCTACTGCAATTAAATTAGCTGATGTTCTTAAGGTAACCCTTGATGAATTATGCCGTTAACTATTTTTAGAGGGACACTTTGTGCCCCTCTGTCTCTTTGAAAAATCTGTTTCCTTTCATTCGGCAGCCATCCTCTGTATATATCCTTTTTGTTCTCGAAAACATTTCATTCATCTGATGAGCTACCTGATTCCATGTCAATCCTTCAATATAACGCATTCGGAACATGATGCGAATCTCACTCCTCTTGATAGATTCTATATATTCTTCTGCTTGATTAGTGATTTCGAGAAGTTCCTCTTCTTTCATTTTTAGTCGCTCTCTCCTGCTTATCAGTAGTCTTTTTACTTTCGTGTACTCCGGAATTGGAAAGCCTTCCACTTTAAAATGCTGCGTGCCCCCTGCACCTCCGGAAACTACATCTCTCGTTCTTTCTTTTTCCTCCATCTTCGCTATTTTCTCTTCTGTTGCCTTTATGAGTTTCTTCAATTCCTTTATCTCCACTTGCATGTCACAATACTCAATCAGGACTGACTTTTCCAACCAAATTGCCCCCTTTCCTGTCATCTGTGAATTTCACCTGTTTCTAAATCTCTTAACTTGATTCTGCCAAACGCTTCAAATCCTCGTTTATTTGCAACCACTCTCGCTTTCCAACATCCCTGCTTTAATTAGATCATATATAACGTCTAAGTAGTCTCGCTTATCCCGGTATCTACAATTTGCCTCTTTATGTATCCGCGGATCTGCTTCGTCCCACTTAAAAATATCAAAGCATACGTCACTTACAAATAGCATTACACAGCCATGCGCTACGCAAAGATAATAGCATTCTTCGTACTGTTTGCCTTTACATCGCTTAAAACCGTATTTTTCAAATTCTGCTGCCGCTACTGTCGGTTTTAGCATTCTCCTCTCTCCTTACATTACTTCTCCTGATAGTCCTCAAATCTTTCCAGGTCCATTTCTTCCCGTTCCGGATTAAATATTATATGTAAAAATGTTTCACAATCCGGGCAGGTGCCACTTCCAACATTAGCCCCCATCTCCATTAATTCTAAATTTATATCTTCGATGTTTAGATTTTCCATAACTCCTCTTAATATCTAATATTTAAATTACCTTTCTCGTTCAACCAATCAATAACAAATTTGAAACCAAGACCTCCATTTGCTGGTATCCACATACCTTCGCTGTCAAATTTTCCTCCTCGCATTACAAAATCATACTGTTTTGGATGTGTTATCTTCATCCTCTCTAGTCTCCCTACTCCTTTTTCCAAATGTGCCCCGTAAAGGCAAAACATACAGCCTGTGCGATCACACCCCGTTGTTTTTAATTTACAACCTCTGTAATCTCTTAACATATCGCATATGTTTAATTGCCCATCAATCTCCGGATTGTCGTCTATCACAATATCACCGTACACGTCCGAAATTGGAAGATTGTAAGTAAGTAAGTAAGTAAGGATGTCTTGATTAGTCCAGAACGAAAGTGGACTAGATAGTGGGTGTTTTGCCTCAAATGCATTGCACCCGAATCTTATCCAATTTTCTTTTCTTAAACGACTTTCTTCTGTCATTGTTCCTATAATTCCTGCCTTTTTTAATTTTTTAAAAGGCTTCTTTTTCATTTCTTGACAGCATTTATCGCTAATTCTAAACGGTGCCCTTAACAGAAATTTCCATTGAGGACAGTTGTATCTACTTGAATTGCCCTGTTTATCTAATAGTGTCCCTTCCAGTTTTTGTATGCGGTATGTATATTTCCCTGTAAGCATACCCTTTCTAGCTTCGCAGACTATATTTGATACCTCCTTGCTGATTACTGGGTAGCCAAATTTTGTGATAATTTCTTTAAAATTTTTATCTGGTCTCAGTACGTCTACATTTTCAGTCCTTTTTACAAATGATACAATTTCGGGGTATTCCAAACCTGTATTGCAGAATATTGCAGTTATGTCGGGGTATATCCTTCTCGCAACATCCAGCAGAACGGTGCTGTCCTTCCCGCCTGAAAAACTTATGTATGTATTTTTTAGTCCAAAATGATTTACCTATTCTCTTATTCTTTGCTGGCTTTTCTTTATTTTTACTTCAAGTGGCAATTTTTGAAGCATTTTTAGTTCTTCGTAACTACCCATGTTACCAATCCCTCCCCCTTATTCTTCCGCACGCTTTCGTCCACTCCCTCGCAAATCTCTTTTCCGCCAAGTCGCTTGGGAAAAACTTTGTTTTTTGTTTTTGTTTCCTCTGTTTCTCAACTCCCTTTCTACGGCTTCAATTTTCCCCCTCGATTTGGGTGTTTTGCGCAGTTCGGTCATTGCTTCCCTTAGTTGCTGCTGTATATATTGGTCGTTGTCTTCCCCTCCAGCCGCTCGCCAATCTGCAATCCTCTTATCTACATCCTGGAGAACAGACGCCGGTATAAACTCAAAATCTATGTCTTCTATGCTAAGCTTTTTCATCATTTTGCCTCATAATACTTTTAAGTCGTTCAAATCTCATTTTCTGAGTTGCGTATGGATGTTTTTCTTTATCCACCTCTGATAAAAACATACTTAAAGGTCTGCACCAGACAAGGCTAGGGGCGTTAACTGGTTTGTATATTACCTCTAATTCCAATGTCTCTGTATTAACAGCAACATCTGTTACAATGTAAATCCCACCTTTAAAGTGTCTGTACGTAAATCCTACGACTTGGCTTTTTATGCTATCAATTTCCTTTTGAACTTCTATCACTTTATTCATCTATTTAACCTCTTTCTACTCTTGCTGTTTAAGTGTCCACTCACACGGTAAGACCACATCCTGACCATTCTTTGTAAAAAACGCAACCTTCGCAATTTTGATGAGATTCACAATATTTTCTAAGTATTTCCTCAGACTTTCGTGCTTCTTCATCCGCAGACTTTCGTGCTTCTTTATCGGAAGTATCCATTAACTCTTGCTCCCTATAAGCTTGTAATTCTTTTAACGCTGTGGCGATTTCGGCAAGTTCAAGACCTGTGAACCCTCCGTTTTCTTTAAGCTGTTTTAATTCCGTAGGAGTACCAATATCTTCATATTCGGCAAGTTTTTTTTAGTACAGTTCTCACGTCCTCTGTTGTCATTTCTGCTGAAGTTGTATCTTCATATTTTCCTTTTGTATAAACAACTGTTTTAGTTAATACCTTTGTTAATCTCTCCATCTATTCTCATTCCTTTCTATTTCTCACTTTACAAATAAACTGGTTATTATTTCTTGTGCATAATGTTTTTTTGTCAAGTATCTCTTATTTTTCATGTTATTTTGTAAATTTCCGCTTATATATGCTCATGCAACTCCGGTGGTCCAAACGACTGAGGTTCCAACTCCATCAAAGCATTATATCTCTCAACATGCTCATCCGGTGTGATTTCATCGTTCATAAGCTCCTGCTCCAGTTTGCCATATTCGATATCTATCCTCTCTTTAAATTCCTGGCGGCTTATTTGTCCTTTGATAAGCATTTGTTCTAATATTTTGTATTCGTGACTCATAATTTACTTTTTCCTCTTATTCACCTGTTTCGTATGCTCCGCCACTCTCTTACAGCCAGCTTTCTATCTCTGGTAAGCTTTACCCTGCCGACATGGCTGCTGCATTCCCTCGCACCTGTCCTTTTCGATACATTTTGTACACGGATTTATCATAATCTCTCGCCTTTCGAATTCTTCATAAAATCGCCTAATATCCAATCTCCCCATGCTGGTTTTTCTTTATTATCTTTCGGTCTGTATGGCTCCGGCAGTCTCATCCATGCGATAACACTATCTCCATCATCCCATTGACCATTTTCAAAATAATTGGTACTTGCGAACGGCTCTTTTTGTCCAGCTATTTCCCCGTCCATCGTTACTATGTATAATCCTTCTTTTGTTGGCAATTTTTCTGTTACTGGCACCCATTTATCCATTTCGTTTTCTCCTTTTTACCGCTTCTCGCATATCTTCCCATTCCTGTCTTAAGTCTGCTGGAAATTCTGTCGGACTTACTACTTCTCTTCTGGTTTTAAGCTCCGCTTTAATTAATTTTTGTTTTGTTAATTCTGTTCCTGCCTTTTCCAGGATATGTAGCGCCGTCTCTAAGTCTTCTTCCGTTAGGCAGGGATCGCACAAAAAAGATGTCAGATACAGAGGTTCTGCTTCTAAATCGTGTAAACTTCTTTCAATGATTCTTCTGACGTTATCTGTATAATCTTCTAACGAAATATCTATCTTAATCTTTCTCATTATTTTCTATTTCTCCTTGTTTTACATATCCCGCTTTTGTCCAACACGTAATTTTTAACGGGTCGAAGTTTTTTCCGCATTCCGGGCATTCTGGAAACATATTGTTTCTGTACACTTCTTCCATCTCGCGGAATGCTCTGCTCTTGCGCATCCTTTTTAGCTCTTTATTTGCTTCTTCTGAATAAACTTTTACTTTTTCTTTTAAGCGTTTCGTTTCTTCTCTTAGTTGCTCATGATATCCCGCGATTGACAACATTGCCTCAAATGGATCCACGACCGCTCCGCAATCTCTACACATAATAATTCGATTTTTAACACTAAGTTCGTAATGTGGAGGATTGCATCTGCATATCTTCTTCATCCCTTTATTGATTCTTAATAAGTCAAAACTAACAGGTTTTCCTTTATCCATCCGTCTCCTCCAAATAGTTCTTCCCGAAGAGTTTCATAAATTCCTCTCTGGTGTGTGTCTTTTCAAAAGCTCTCTGTCCATCTTGGCGAAGAACCTTCATCATTTCCGCATTGTTATGCACCGCTTCCTTGCCGCTGATGTGGTGTTCTAAGCAAAGATAGACTTTTAATCCTTCCGCTTCTGATTTGTCTCTATTTGAACCGCCGAAAATGTGATGTTCGTGAACCGCTCGTTTCCACTCATAGTGTGGTCTCATCTTCATGCACAAGTAGCAAGGGCTACCTTTTTCTTGAAGAATACTCGCTTTATGTTTCTTTCGTCTTTTCAATTTCTTCTCCCTTCTCCTCCGGACGAATCCGGAGGAATCAATGGCATATAGCTTCTTCATGAAGCCTTTAACAAGTTACGTGTAATATGTAAAACCTTAGAGGTTGTCCAGCTTATTTTCTGTAGTCTCTCTCATACGATTTTTTTAGCTGCTCTACATAATTCATGAGTTTACAATTTTCGCAAACCTTCTCACAGGAATCTGCCTGGGTCTTACTACACAGCTCTCCACATACATAACCTAGAAGACCTTCCTGTGCTTTTTCTATTTCTATTCGTTTCCTATCACTCGGAAGAATTTCCATCTTCTTCTCATCGTCAATCTCTTGAAGTTTTTTCTTTGTCTCTCGGTCTATTTTGTCCTGTTCCTCTGAATACCGCTCCTCCTGCGACTTATACGCTTCGGTTTTATTTATATACTGGTCACAAGAGGTGCAGGTAGATGTTCTGACGTTGCACTCAATATATCTTTTACAGCTATAGCATAAAGATGTAATCCCTTCTGGATGTGGCGTCTCGTATTCTTCTACATCAGGCAATTGAGATGTAAATTCTTCAACTGGTATGTCCGGTTCGTCTTCGGTGTCAGACTCTGACACTTTTTCTGAACCTTCATTTTTCATCTCTTTAATTTCTTTATAGGACAAATTGCCCGAATCCTTTAATTTCTGTAACGCTTCTTTTTGTTTTTCTTCATCCATTCCAGAAAGTTCATAAGCTGTTGAGAATTTTATATTATCTTTTTCTATTTCTTCTTTAAGTTCCGGGATAAGATTGTTATTAATCGTTTCCATCTGTGCGATTTTTGTTCCAGAAACATGCAACATCGATGCAATAACATCTCTAAGCTTTCCTTCGCTTAAATCACGACCATGAATCTTCATCCCATTTTCTTTCATGTATCTTAATTCTTCTTTGAGCTCACTTTCTTCTCTGAGCAGCGTTGCAACACTCTTATCCCTGCTACTGTTTGCAATAATCAACTCTATCTTTTCTTCGTGAGAATTTGCAGGATTTCTAACCTGGCAAGTTACAAGCTCATATTCTGTATGCCCTCGTTCTACCAGTAGTTTTAATGCTCTCCATCGTCTTTCTCCAGAGATTAGTTTGTATTCTCCCTCTTCCGATGGTGCGTACATAACGGCCAGGTTTTCAATTAATCCTACGGTTAATATCTCTCCTGCTTTTTCTTCTATTCCTTCTTGTGGATAGAAGTTCCTGGCGTTGGAATATATTTTATGAATAGATATATCTTTTGTGCGAAATCTCGCCTTGGGTGTTGCGTCTATTCCTCTCTTACTGTTTTCGTTCAAGGCATCTAGCACTGAAAATCCTGTTGCCACGCTTATCTCCCTCCTTCTAAAGCTTTATCTAGAGTCTTATATTTTGTCTTTCTTAAGTCTACTGCTGCAGATGCTAATGTTATTCCTGAGTGGAATCCATTTTCATCTTCTACGATAATCATGTGTGGGTAAATCTCTTTTACAACTACTCTTTTGGGGTCTATCCTTTCTCCACGTATTCTTGATTCATCCATGTAGTAAACTGCCCCTACCTTAATGTCTAAATCTTTATTCAGTTTTTCCATTGAGGAGACTTTCTTTTCTTCCTGGATCATTTTTTCACTCCCCTAGTAGTTCTTCCACAATTGCTCTGTAATCTTTTACTGCTACACTATTTTTTGAAAATGCCGGAAGTGGCTTCATTGCCATAGACGCTTTTTCTACTACAATCGAACGTCGAACCGGTGTTTTAAACATTTTAAATCCAGACTGTTCTTTCATCCACTGTTCAAACTCCAATGTTGTTTTATTCTTCTGTCGCATCGTAATAATGCCTTTAATGTGCAATTTCTCATTTAATTCACACAGATCATCAAGCTGCTCTTGTAAATTATAGATTGCTTCGTTCTCAAACCCTCCAAGTTTCACAGGGGCAATCACCATTTCTGCTGCAATCAATACATTGATAACCACTATGTCAAGTAAACGTCCACAATCACATATACAGTAGTCATATTGTTTGTCTACTTCCTTTAACGTCTCTCTTAAGCGTTCAATCTGCGTTTTTTCTCTCTCCAAACGCAATCTCATATCTGTCTGCATTAAATATCCGTTTGCTGTTATAATGTCGATATTCTGATAATCTGTCTGCTCGATAAAATAGCTTGTATCGAACCCTCCTCCGACATATCTGTGTCTTTCTAAAAGACCAGAAAGTCCTTCGCCTTCTGGATCATATCTCTGATATACCTTGGAAGTATCCCCTTGAGGGTCCGCATCAATTAAAAGGACTTTTTTCCCTTTCTCTTCTCCTAAGATATACGCAATTGTATCCGCACTTGTTGTTTTTGCAATCCCGCCTTTTGGTGACATAATAGCTATTGTTCTCATAATATTTCCTTCCTTTTATGCTCTTTTCTTATTTCTTTGTTTTTCAAGTTTTTTGGCTGCTCTCTTTTCATCACGGTTATAGTGACGCTTCTGGCGATACGCCTGCGTATCTGCAACGTCTGCCTCATTCTTACGGATTTCGAAAGTAACTCCCGTTTCTTCTTTTAACGTATTTATCATCTCTAACCAAGTAACGTAATTTTCCATCAGACATTCTGTCTTAAAATCAAATCTCTTACGAAAGCGTTCTATCCTGGATGCACCGAAGCCAAATTCATCATGTAATGTCATGGCTGTTAAGATATTTACAGTATCCAGTGTCTGATTCTTTATGTTCTCTACCGCCTTATCTACAGCAGAGCGGCTGACTCCAATCGGAATCCCGGTAATGCCTCTCATACGAAGTTCTTCTTCTAGTCCTTCGATTCCTTTTTTCTTTGCAACTTCTAGTGCATAAGACATACCTTCCTGTCTTGCACGTTCCAATTTATCTATCCTTGCCACTTTAATTGCCTCCCGTAAGTTTTTTCTCTATCGCTGCATAATCATAATCTCTGCCCTCGAAATTATGAAAATTGTTGTTGCCTGGTTTATTAGCTTTCCCGGAGCTCCTGCCTGATAAGCTGCTTTTCTTCTTCGTCAAAGGATAAAATCCCTTCCAGCCTCTGATAAATGCTGTCTTACAGATTAGGATTCTTTCCTGTTCATCCTTCCCCAAGGAAGAAAGTTCCTGCCTCAGTGCTTCTATCTGTTCTTTCATCAACGGGGTACGCTGCTGCTGATTTCTCATCAAGATATATTTTTCAAAGGCATCGTTAAGTTCCGGATTGCTATAATATATATAAGTATTATTTTCTTTTATTTTATTTTGTTGAATATCTGCATCATTTATCGTCTTTTCTGTTGCAGAAATCGTTGTTTCTGTTGCAGAAATAGGATTTTGGGGTGCATTTAATAAAGGTTGACCGTTTTTATCAATCAACCGATATTTATCTTTATTGACTTTGTTCCTAACAGTCACTGAATCGTAGCGTCGCTGAATTCCAGCAGAGGTGATAATATTTTGATTAAGGAGGGTTTTATCAAACAGCCCTATATCCGCACAATAATAAATCACTTGCAACACAAAGTCTTTTTTCTTTACCCAGCGGTTCCCGATGGTTTTGATTATTTTTACCGCTAACTGCTCCATACTGGGAACCTCTAAGTAATAACCTTCATGATAAATCATGCAAAGCAGCACATCATAAATCGTCTGCCCTAATGGACCATACTCATTCATCAGGTCCATGATTTTAAAATCATCATAATAATCAACATCTTTAGAAAAGTAACTAAGCCCTGTCTTGACTTTGCGGCCCATTAAGCCACCGCCTTTCTCATATGCTGCTTATAGCGACCTCCACTCTTGGAGAGTCTGAATAAAATTTCTCTACAGACAGCGAAACAATCTGCGTATCGTCATGATAAGCGACCTTGTTTAACGCATCTAAGATACTCTTTATAACATTATCTAAATCCGGCTTCTTTGTCGGCCGGATAAGACCGGCAAGCATCTGCTGCCGCTTTTTCTTACTGGTGCTCTTTGCTATCGGGTAATAAGCAATGATCGTAGCCCGAAGCTCCTCATCTGCACCAAAAGGATTTACTCCAGTCTGGTAATAGCAAGTCTTTATCAGATTCTCATAAAGTACCGTTCCATCCGGAGTATAGGAAAATGTACGACCATCCTTTGTTCGGACAGTCCGGGCCCTGGCCTTTCCTTTCGGAGGGCCGGGCACTGTAAAACTGACACTACTCATTGCTCACACTTTCATTTTCTGATGTTTCATCAGAAGGCACTTCGCTATACTCTGCATCTACCGTCTCTACTTCCTGCTCGTTTACAACCTCCGACATATCGACAGATAACTCTGATTTGATGCTTTCATCCGAAGTAATCGCTCTGGCAAAGTCGGCTTTCACTGGTGCATATTTAAGAACTTTCTTAATTACTGTCTTCTTTGCCATTTCCTCATAATTTTTCTTCCAAGGAGAATAGCTGCTAGAAAAAGACTGACTATACTTTCTTGCGTGCTGATCGATATCTTCTTTGCTCATCACTTCGAAGCCAAAACCACCGTTTTTAGACTTCCAGAAGGCGTATACAAGGAGAAGCTCCCCTCTATCTCTCGCAGCTGGTTTATGTACAAGCTTCGGATTTAATCCAAGTTCATATTCAAACTCATCATTCCCATAAACACAATGAGCCTGTACCGTCTGGATATCCTCATTTCTGTATACCATATCAATCATTCCGCGGTACCCAATCTGGAACTGACATTCTAATCTTCCTTTATTCTTAAACGGAATCAAATAGGCCTGTCCAAGTGGGGTGTTTGGTTCTAATCCAAGCTGTGCTGCGTTCATCAGTGCAGATAAAAATGTAATCTGACTACACTCTGCAAGTTTCGGAGTTGTATTAACTGCTGAAAGAGCCATTCTTGTAAATCTTTCTGGTGTGATTACTTTCGGAAGGGCTTTTTCAATTTCTGGCTTCATTGCATTAATCATATCCGCAATGTTCATGCCCTTTGTAAGCTTTGTTTTCTGGTTATTCTTTTCGACTAACTGTTCTTTTACTCCCATGTTAAATCCTCCTTATGCAATGCCTTTTACAGTGAATCGTCTGCTTTTTCCTACATTAATACAGTCTTTATAAACTTCTGGATACTCTGACTTCAATTTCTTTGTATCAACTCGCTTACTCTCTACTGTTTTCCACTTCACTTCATATGAGTTACTATATGCCGTTTCTGCTTCTTGCATATATTGCTTAACTTCTTGCTCAATCTGTTTCTTCTCTGCTCCGAGTTTCTTTTCTAATACGGTGATTTCTTCTCTTCTTTTCAAAGCTTCATCATATGTAGTAATATCAACAGATTGCTCTGGATCACTGTCTGCATATCTGGAATTGATATAAGAATCTACAGAAGAAGAACCATCTGGCGCCGGCATAACATTTGCAATTACGTTATTCTGCCAGAAATCTTTTTCCAGCTCTTCAATCGTGGCAATCAGTTCCTCATCTCGCTCGATGCGATGCCAGATAAACTCCTTGCCAAGAATTACACAGGCAATATACCAAGCATCTGCTCCGGTTACTGCCATATAGTGATTACATTGCACTTCATATTCTGGCGGGATAGAACCGTCTGCCCATTTATCTGCAGAAAAAGCCGATGCTGTTTTACATTCAAGTCCTGCATTTTCCCCAACGACCAGGCGGTCTACATTGGCAAGCATAAAAGGAAGTTCGGAATGAGAAAATATCGCATTTGCCCGTCTTACTTTCTTTCCGGTTTCCTCACAAAATCTTTCTGCTACATACTGCTCCAGATCTCGTCCCTGTCTCATTGCTTCGTTATCAAACTCTGATGTCTGTTCTGCAGTCTTGTCTAAAAATACGGATACAGCACTTCTATATTTATTTACCCCACAGATAGCTCCGGCATCGGAACCACCGATGCCTTTCTTTCGATAACGCAGCCATTCTTCATGTGGCATTTCTAAAGTACTTACTACTTTATTTAACTTCATATTGCTTACCATCCTTTCTATACTGTCTCCAGAAAACTAAAACGCTGCATTAACATCTGCATCTTTTCTTCCAATTCTCCAACACCCTCTAAATTTTCTATGCGCCCCCCTGCCGGTTGCGCCAAAATAACATCGCCTAAAATTGGTATACCAGTTTTGACATAACCGTACAAAAAGGAGGCTACTGCATTTGCGCTTGGACAAAAACCATTTACATCTTTAGGTTTGTAACCGTTTTTATCCAACATCATAAGAACGGGGCACTTAAAAAAATCATACAACTCATTTGTTGTAACTACTTCTACAGGACCGCCCATGGCATCCATGATCGCTCTATTGTTGCTAAAATCCACATCCACGATAGAAATCTTATTATCTGCGGTTATCTTAATTGTCTTCATTTCGACACCTCGTTTTTTCTTTAAATCTAAGTTAATCAGCTTTATCAATGCGACTTTACGTCTTAACAGGAGCAGCGATGTTGGCTCCTGCTCCAGAGCCAGCTCGTTTTGTTCCCACTTACGCATTAAGAAATTAATTATCATATTCTTCACCTGCTAATTTTTCGAGATATGCGATACATTCAAGGTATTCTCGTTTCGTTGCATCAGAATCATAACCCAAAGGCATCTCAAAGCCCTTATCCCAGTTTTTTTCTTCGGAAATTTCACCTTGCATAGTGAGTACATCTATTGAATAGTTAGCATATCTAAAAAGGATATAATTTCCTGCCTGCTGTGCTGCATGTACTTTCCCAACCAAAAGTTTGATATCTTCTAAGCTTAAGGTTCTATTCTCCATCACTTTCATCAACTCCAATCTCTTCCATCAATGCCTTGATTACTGCTTCGATACCATCTTCTACTTCTTTTTTTGATAATACTCTTGGCTCGCCGTGAACCAATCTGGACATTCTTCTTCCGACTTCTCCTTCGACTTTTGCCGTCATTCCGATTTTAAAAGCCTCCTCTAATTTTTCAGCAAATCCTTTCGGTAAAATCTTTTTCAAATCTCGTGTAATAACTGCAAATTCGAGAAGAAGCATCCCTGGTTCTCCATCAATTACTATGATTTTTGTTTTTTCTTCAATCTTAATCATAATTTCTCCTTCCATTTTTCCATTTCTGTGTTACAATTTAATTGTTATTATTTTCTATGCGCCTGTTGGAGTTGCCGCTTCGCAGGTGCATTTTTTATATTCTTCCAAATCTATTCCCTGCGCTTTAGCAAACGTAATGGCATTAATAAAATAGATAGGTCTTTTCTTGTTTCTCCCTGGCAAAGCCTGCGCCCATGAATACATACCCTGCTGAATAGCAAGTGCAAGTGCTCGCTGTGACACGCCCATGATTCCAGCCGTCTCCGTGAGTGTAAGTCGCGGAATCTTAGGATATGATATACTTGGTTCTTTGAAGTTTTCGTTTCCAAAGTAATCTTCTGGCATCCCTATTGCTGTAGCAATCACGCCCTGTCTCTTCTTGGATGGTATGTTTTTGCCTGATAGATACTGACAAATAGAACTTTTATTTATGCCTGTTAATCTGGATAGCTCTGCCTGAGATATATTCTGTTCTGAAAGTATGTATTTTAACTTTTGAGAAAATGTCATGGTTTCACCTCCTCTCCAACTATTCTTGACTTTTCATAAATTCTCTCATATTCTTTTTATACAGGACGCTGGCACGTCCAAGTACGAAAGAAAGGAGTTATTATTGTGAATGATGATTTAATAAAATCTGATAACTGGAAAACTTCTGACACGAAAGCTTTAATCTCTGAGCTTCGTAATTCGTTATCAGTACAAGCGTTGCCTGCTTCTGGTATAGGAAAATCAATTCTTGAATCATATATCAAAGGATTTACTTCTTCGACTGGAAAATGGGATACATCCTCACTTGTTTCAGCCGCAGCACTTTCTGGTAATATTGCTAAGCAATCAATTGAAATATCTAGTGCCGCCGGCATTGCTCATTTGGTAAATGAAGAATTAACTAAGAGTATCTCTTCCTCATTTAATACCGAATCAGCAAACACTTTTGAAAAATTTTTCCCTCCAAATGAAGATTATGTAACTCTTGATAAGGATTCGATTGAGACATTCGAAATTCCTGAATCAATAGCTATTCCTCTTGGAAAATACCGAGTAAAAATGTCTACGGATGTGTTTATCAGTATAATTTCTTTACTGGTATCCATTATTTTGAGCACATCAATCGCCTTATATCAATCCAGCCAAGGTCCTACTAAATCTGAAACCCAACAAATTCAACTTGATGAAACTCAAAATGCACTTCTCCAGACTCAGAACCAACTTCTTTATGATTTATTACATAGCATAGATACATCTTCCTCTAGTGAATCAGGATCCCTGCAATCTTTAAAGAAAGCAGTCGAAGAACAGAATTTACATCTATCAAGGATTGAGAAATCTCTTGATTCAATCGAAAAATCTCTCGATAATAATGCATCATCCGGCAATACTGAATCTGAAAAATAATACTAATAATGAGAAATCCCATCTGCGTAAGCAAGAATGCTATTCTTAAATTTCTGACTTGCTTACGCAGTTTTTGGATTTCTTCTTTATTTTCATCCATATCTCGCCTCCTATCCTGCTTTCTCAGCCATCTTGTTTTCTTAGTTTCCCTTTGTTATAATTTCCCTAATCAAATATGAAAGGAAAATTATTATGTCTTTAAAATCGGTTTTGTCACTATTTACTCGCTCAAACATCACTCTCTTTCTTTCCATTTGGGGAGCTGTTGGCTCAACATTATCCTGGCTCTATACCTTTTACAAAAATCACAAGCATTTTTCTATTGAAATAATTGGATACCATCCTTCTTCAACTGGCTTATTACTCTATGTACGATTCTCCAATCATTCAGAACTCCCATTATCAATAAACGAAATAGCTGTTCTACATAACAATCATGAATACATCAGTAATAAAATTTCTGTAAGAGTTTTAGAGCAGATTCATAAAAGTGGAAAACAAATTATTAGTCAGCATGATTCTTATTCCATGCAATTTCCAATTAATCTTTCTCCGTTGTGCGGAGATTCTGGTTATTTGTTCTTTTCTGCTGAGAAAGATGACTTTCCACCTCTTTCCAAGCAGGTGACTCTGATAATTCGCACCAATCGCGGCCGGGAAGTCCGAAAGACACTATCACTTGGGAATCTTCTTGATTGATGTATCTTTTTTCAAACACTTGTACTTCTCGGTATTTTTTAAACCTTGGCTCCGGACGCAAAGTTTGGAGTTCTTTTCTTATGAGAACTAACTCGTTATAAATTTTTCTTAAAAACATATCGCCTCCTATCCTGCTTTCTCAGCCATCTTTGTCTCATTCTTTGTTTCCTCGGTAAGCAACATACCGTTGATTATACCAATCACAAACATCTGTTTATCGTCCGGCAAATCGTTGATTCTTTTCACCATGTTGCGATAACGTTCTCTTTTTAACTGTTTCATATTTTCACCTCGCTTTGTTCATCTGATGTACATATAGTAGCATATCAAATGTACATTGTCAATATATTTTTGTTGACTAAATGTACATTTAATGTTATCTTTATTTTAGAAGGGAGGAACATTAACATGACTTTGTCTGAAAGAATTAAAGAAGTTCGTACAAGTTCTGGAGACACACAAACAAAATTTGCGGAGAAACTTTCTATTTCTCGCTCTGCTGTGTCCAAAATTGAAAGTGGTGAAAATACACCATCTAGCCAGACCATTGCATTAATTTGCAAAATTTATAATATAAATTACCAATGGCTTGTAAATGGTAATGGAGAAATGTTTAAAGAAAATGATATTGATGCGCAAGCGGCAGTTGATGAATTAATGACTGGAGATAATGAATTTGCTAAAAATATTCTTGTAAAACTTGCAAGACTCAGCGAGGAACGTTGGAAGCAAATAGAAGAAATTTTAGATGAATTAGAGCTGAAGTAAAAGGGCCGGGGATTAAACCCCGGCTTTTTCTTGAAGATATAAACGTTCTATAAATTCATAGATTCTCTTATCTGTTTCTTCGGATTCAATCCCAGCCCAAAGCTTATTCCCCTCCTTCTTATAATTTATCTCTTTGCTCTCCTTGTTCCCTTTTTTCATTATGTAACGCTCCTTTCTTGCGAAAGTATGTTCGATTTCATTCTATTATATAACCCGAACATATTTTCGTCAATATGTAATTTCTGGAATTAAATTTCCCATCATTAATAGTATGTCAGAATAGCCATTCAAATAAATTTCTCCTTTCGAAAGCGATTATAACAGATTTTAAAATTGGACGATTTTTCTGTAGAAGTTTTTTTGTCATTTCTATCGGTTTGTATAGTGTGGATAATTTTCTCTATTATTCTTCCAAATTTTGTGTACTTATTTCATATTTTGTTGTATAATTTTACTTGTAACTATTTGATTTTTTCATTAATACATAAAAAGGAGTAAGAAATTATGAAAAAGAAAAAGATAATACCTGCAATAATCATTCTTTTGATAGTTATTGTTGCAGGTTCCTGTTTCTGGTATTTCCAGTACAAAAAGCCACATGATGAAGCTGTTGCTAATTTCAATAAGGCAGTTTCTGCTTTAAAAGAAAGTAATAAGCCATTAGACGAGGCAGTATCATCTCTCAAATCTGTAATTGATTCAAAAGAAGAACCCCTGGATCCAGCAACACTCACCACAGCAAAAGGTAAATTATCGGATGCTAAAAAAACTGAAATGAAAGTTCCAGAAATGCCAAAGAAGACAAATGATATTAATACAGCAACTAAAAAAATATCTACCATTCCGGATTATTCAAATATTATAGCTACTCTTTCTGAGGCACAGACTAATTTGGAAAATAGCATCAAACAGCTTAAACAGGTAACAAATCCTTCGGAAGATTTTGTAGTGGAACGTTTGAAACAGATTAAGAGTATTTCCGGAGTTGAAGCCGTTACCGAAAAAACAGATATTAATAGGCTTTTAAATAAAAACGGTGGATATACCGCTTGTGTGTATTTCTCAAGTAAGAAAGTAAAACAGGATTATGTTTATGGTAATACCATTGCTGAAAAGGGAACAGATGGCGGTGGAGCTATTGAAGTCTTTGCTTCTGCCAAGGATGCAAAGAAACGAGAATCTTATCTTGCTTCTTTTGATGGAAATGGCATGATGGATTCAGGCTCTCACATTGTTCTTGGTACTGTTTTGATTAGAACATCAAGTCAATTGACTGCTACACAGCAGAAAAAACTTACAGAGCAGATTTCGAATAAATTTACAGAATTACAATAAATAAATTTGAAAGAGGAAAACTTATGAAAAAAATTTTAAGTCTACTAATTATTGCAATGTTGACATTGAATTTGTATGCATGTAGCAATACTGATTCTACAAATAATTCTACCACCAGAGATACGAGCACTGCTAACGCTGCTACTCCTTACACATACGAAGGCGTTACGTTCGAAATTCCGACAGTGTGGGGTGAGCCTGAAGAAAATGATGATTCGGATAATACATATTATTTTTATCCAGAGGGGCAAAATGATAAAAAGCACGATACTGTCCCGGCAATGCTCATGATTGATATAACAGATGCTGATTATCTTACAGGTATGTCACAAGAAGAAATAGAATCAAATTTTGATGAATTTAACTCCGGAATATCCGATACCACAACTATAACAAGTAATAAAATTGTAAGTTCCTTTAAATATCCGTGTGAATATGTCACTGGAACTAATACTACAAGTGGCGAGTCCAGAAATATTGCCATGTATGTGTTTTTTTATAACAAAAAACTGTATAATGTTATGATGAGTACACGTGATGATAACAAGCACGACTACTCTTCCAATCTAACAAATATCATAAATTCGCTAGAATATTCAGAAGATAGTGATAATAGCTACGATGAGTTAACGACAGAAGATGATTATAAGGAAGTTACTACAGAGGTCACCGAAGCTACAACAGCAGCAAAGAAAAAAACGAAAAAGGAATCTTACAAGAAAGAAAACTGGAATCCTCAGATCACTTATAGTCAGTTAGCCCGTACTCCAGATGACTATGTAGGAAATAAAATCACATTTGAGGGCAAAGTAATACAGGTATCAGAAAGCTCTTACAGTGACACCGTGTATCTGCGTGTTGCTACTAGCGATGATTATAATAAAGTAATGTTAATTGAATACGATTCATCCATACTAAGTTCTCGTATCCTTGAAGATGATGAGATTCGTTTTTACGGAACATCAACTGGTCTGTATACCTATGAATCAACATTGGGAAAAAGTGTCACTATTCCTG
>ULJS01009965.1_pt1 | contig 15858 bp, 8 predicted proteins | sample 1950911 | NCBI WGS metagenome assembly ULJS01 (sample SAMEA4835475, study PRJEB28245) | human gut metagenome | biome: gut microbiome; material: fecal sample | place: Denmark | collected 2008
GATATTGTAAACAGTAGTTCTACGCAGACGTTGCAAGCACTACAAGGCAAAATCAGCGGAGTACAGATTATCCCCACAGACGGTTCATTGTCAAGCGGAATGACTTTCAGAATCAGAGGTGTCAACTCCGTCACAGGAGGAACCCAGCCTCTCTTCGTCATTGATGGTGTACCAATGCCTACTCAACAGATCACCAATGAAGATACCGAAACGGTAAACAATCCTCTGCTGGGACTGAATCCAAATGATATTGAATCCAATTTGAATTATTGGAATCCTCGTCCTATCAAAAAGGATAATCCATATTTGACCGTCCAAAGGAAGCTCTCTCCACAGACTGTGGAGGATTTCGCCAATAGACTGTTCATCTACCAGGTAGGAAAAAACAATCATATCGGCTTTCCATTCCGCAAACCCTCCCAGATGGAAATCCTTAACTTTGAAATGAGGAACTATTTTGCAGAGACCAATACCAATTATAAAGCCTTTGCCACGGGTGGTGACAAGGCGCAAAGCTGTTGGATGGCCAATTTTGTTCCTTTTGACAAGGTTACAGACATATATCTCTTTGAATCCGCTATTGACGCAATGAGTTTCTACGAAATAAACCATTATACTAAAGAAACCACATGCGCATTCATAAGCACGGGGGGATATGTCACCAAATCCCAAATAGAGAATATAAGCCGTATATTCCCATCTGATAAGGTAAAGTGGAATTGTTGCTATGACAATGATGCCAGCGGTAATGGTTTTGACATCACCACAGCATATTATCTCAAAGGTGAGGAATGTAAAGCTTTTGCAAGGACCAACACTGGAGACACATATAAGACCATCTATTTAAGTTTCCCGGATGGAAACACACAGACCTTCAAAGAAGATGCATTTTCCTCCGGCGAGTATCTTAAACAACATGGTATAGACAATGTAAATATCATCAAACCTTCACGGTACAAAGATTGGAATGAGCTTCTTGTCTATTACAAAAGATTTGATTTGAACCTGGGTCCAGGAATGAAATTCATCCCGGCTATCGAAAAGACCATATCCCAACTGAATCTAAGAGGATATGAACAATTGGCCAATAGTATCAGTTCTTCCACAAAAGAACTGGTGGATTCTCTGCTTGAGCAAGCCAATTACTGCATTTCCGCACCTCTTGCCGAGAGCGGCGCTTATACTCTTATGGTAGACTGTAATATCTTCATGGGGCTGGACACGATGGTACCGGTACCAAGCAACTTATATGTTATAGAAAAGTGCACGCAAAAAAAGATATCGGCACATGCCATAAATGAATTTCTTAAAAAAGAATATATAAACATTTTTAGAGACATGAGTTCATCTGATTTCAAAAATTTTCTAGAGAAAGACATCCTAACTTATACAAAGGGTGCTGTAGAAAAGAATTTTGAGAAAGTGATATTGACTTTCGGATGGAGCCTTAAACCTTCAATTCTAAAAAAAAAGAGTTTTGACTTAGAACATGGTATATAGCATAACAATACAGCATGATACCATAATAGTAGCTGTTTCAAGCAGACATGTTGTCACAATTCCTGCCAGGTTTAATGGAATGATTCTCGGGCTTTGGAACTTGATACAGATTTTCGTTGCCTACTGTAATGAGAATCCGAATTGGGTGAGTAATGTCCGGTCACTGTGGGGTGACCGATTCAAATAGGGACAGGTATGGAACGGATGCCTATTCATGCCCCTATTATAGCTGACACATGGACTTTTATACATTCTTGCACTTTTTAAGTGGGTAAAAAAGTACTATTTGTATTTTATACAAAAAATTGTTTGCTTAATGAAATGGAACATACATTGCCAATGATATTTAATACCTATATATAGGTATTAGATGCGTTTTTATACCCAAAAAATGGTATTTTTATAATCTTTTGTAATATCTAATTTTGCGTCCTAAAATAGATCTTTTATCGAAGAGAGATACAGTTTCCTTATATTTGAACTGGGGCTTCTGTAAAGTGCGATAAATATGAGGCTGGAACGGAGCTATCAGAAGAATTTTGGAGAAAATCCGTTTTTTAACTTAGTTAGATCTATCAATGAAAATATAAGTATTTATCTGCGTTGTATTAAGATATAGCATATCAGAACTACAACCATCCCGTTTTTTATTTAGATTTGCAGTTTGCTTTTAATCACTCAAGATCCGTATTACTATGTATGGAACTTAAATAAAGTACTAATATATATTGGATTTTCCTAAATATAATGCAGTTGCTATATTGTTAGACAACAGACGGTTGAGGTCTGTGAGATTATGCAACGGCACCAACAAAAACAACATGTATTTTTAATAATTTTAGTTTTGTTACACACAATGGTTTGTTTTAATTTAAAATTTACATATAATTTTGCATTATTAATAAATATGATGTTACTTATGAAAAAAGGTATTTTGGGGTGTAATATTATATACTTGTTTATACTTATTTGCATAGGAATTGCCCTCCCTATCAAATCGCAAAACAATTACAAAGTAAAACTTACAGGCACTGTTTATGAGTACGACCACAACAACAAGCGTTTGCCTTTAGAATTTGCAGCTGTGTCTATTCCTGAAATTGCACTAGGGACAACCTCTGATGAAAATGGTAGATACATACTGGAAAACGTACCTACTGGTAAAATTCGTATGCAAATTCAATATTTGGGCAAAGTCTCCATTGACACCTTAATAAATGTAAATAAGGATTTGGTTCTTAATTTTACAATGAGGAATGAGGATTTTAAGTTGAAAGAAGTTACAGTAACTGCAACCAACAGCCGTTCAGGCAAATCCACATCTTCTCACATTTCCCGCTCTGCTATGGACCATATGCAAGCGACCAGTTTATATGATGTAATGTCATTGATGCCAGGTGGAATTTCACAGAATCAAGATATGAGTTCGGCACAACAGATTAACATCCGTCAAGTTTCCAGTTCCAGTGGTCCGGAAGCTCCGATGAATGCTATGGGCACCGCAATAATTCGTGATGGTGCCCCCATCTCAAATAATGCTAATCTATCTGCGATGAGCCCTACGGTATTAAGTGGTACGGAAACACCCGCTTCATTGGCCGGAGGTGCCTCGCCGGCTGGTGGAACCGATGTTCGTAGTATTTCTACTGAAAATATAGAGTCTATACAAATCGTTCGTGGTATCCCTTCTGTTGAATATGGTGATCTGACCTCAGGAGCAGTAATTATTAATACAAAAGCTGGTCGTGAGCCGCTACGTGTCAAAGCAAAAGCCAATCCCAATATCTATCAGGTGTCTATGGGAACCGGTTTTGAACTTGGAAAAAAGAAAGGCGCTTTAAATGTAAGTGCAGATTATGCTTATAATACGAATAATCCAATATCCAGTTACCAGCACTATCAGCGTGCCACAACAAAGTTGCTCTATTCAAATACTTTCTTTAATAATAAGTTACGTACCAATTCCAGCTTTGATTTTATTTATGGTAAGGATCAACGTGAACGTAATCCTGATGATGAACAAACTAAAACAGCTTCGGAAGGCCGCGATATAGGTTTTACTTTGAATACCAATGGTACATGGAATATAAATAAGGGCTGGTTAAAAACACTACGCTATGTATTGTCAGGTACGTATATGGATAAAGACAGTTATTATGAAACCGTATACAGTTCTGCTACATCTCCTTATTCCATGACCACTACAAACGGTGCGGTACTTAGTAACTTTGCAGGTCAGCATATCTATGATGCCAATGGTAATCAAATTACTAATTTTGGACCGGAAGACATAAATCATTATGCTGTTTATCTACCAAGCAGCTATTTGGGACACTATGAGATCGATAGTCGTGAAGTTAATTTGTTTGCTAAAGTGACGAGTTCTCTATTCAAGGCGAGCGGTCATGTAAACAACCGCATCTTGATTGGTGCGGATTTCCGGAGTGACGGTAACGTTGGTAAAGGAAAAACTTATGACCCAAGTACTCCTCCTTATCGTAGTCAATACGGTCATAATTCATCTTTCCGTCCACGTAACTATAAGGATATTCCTTTCATTAACCAATTTGGTGCATATGTGGAAGATAATTTCAAATGGTCCATAAGCGGTACGCATGATTTGAACATTCAGGCTGGTGTGCGTTATGATCATACCTCAGTAGTAGGAGGCATTTTCTCGCCACGTGTAAATGCATCCATTGATTTGATTCCGAATCTATTAAGTCTTCAGGGAGGTTACGGTATTGCTGCAAAGATGCCTTCTCTTCTCTATTTATATCCAGAAAATGCATATTTTGAATATATCAATATAAATGAGCTTACCAATGAAAATATTCCGGAAAGCCAGCGCTTGTTTATGACTACCACAGAAGTTCGGCAAGTAGATAACTCAGATTTGAAGATTGCCCAAAATCATAAAGCAGAAGTCGGTTTTAATTTACGAGTGGGTAAAACCAATCTGAATGTAATAGCTTATAAGGAGCGTCTGAAGGATGGTTATGTAATGAGCCAAACCTTCAACACCTTCAATACATTTATCTACAATGAATACCAGCGCACAGAAAACGGGATAGAGCTTAGTAGTAGCCTACCGGTATTGTCTACTTATGCAAAACCAACTAATAATTTAAATATAGAAACTAAAGGTTTAGAATTTGATTTGAATATCGGACGTATTGATGCTATCCGTACGGCCTTCCAAATAAATGGCTCATGGATGCGTACTAAGAGTTGGCGTCAGGGTTATAGCTTCTATGACAATAGCGAAGATGCTGCTTCAGCCCGTAAACCGGTGGCCATTTATTCTCAAGAAGGCAATGCAAGTTACAAACAACAATTTGTAACGACTTTACGTGCCACTCACAATATCCCGCGTATCGGTTTTGTTGTTACGATGACAGCACAAGCTATTTGGCAGCAGTCTAATTGGAATACATTTGGAAACGATTCTATACCTGTGGGCTATTTAGCATTGGAAGATGCGTCTGTAAATATGTTTCCCAAGGGGAAATATACCACTACCCAGCAAGTAAAGGATGCAGGATATGGATATATGTTGAATAATGTAAGTCATAATAATGCTATAAAAGAATCATACAGTCCTTATTTTTGTTTTAACTTGAATGTAACTAAAGAAATTAGCAATATGCTACGTGTTTCTTTCTTTGCCAACAATATGTTCAGAAGTTATCCGCGCAGAGAATCCAAACGTAATCCGGGTTCATATATTCAATTGAATAACCGATTTTTCTTTGGGCTGGAATTATCACTCACTTTATAATGTTTAGGAAGTTATGAAAAAATATTTAATATATTTGTTTACATTGGCAAGTACCCTTTTGATAGGATGCGATTCGTTCAGGGACATGTCTGGCACAGCAGAAGTGAATCCTATCACAGTGGATGTATATTTGGATATTACCGTTGAAAATATATCCACACTGAAAGATCTGACTGTAAAGTTCGACAATTACGATGAAGATTTACATTATGTAAAAGAAGTAACTGATAATAGTGTGAAAGTTGACGGAATTATCCCCGGAATTTATTCGGTAACAGTATCCGGTACAGCGATCGATACAGAAAACAATGAATACTACATCAATGGCAATTCTGTAAATGCGGCATTATTTAAGCATGGTAGCGCATTGAATATTGAAGTACAAGGGCTTAAAGTGAGCCCATTAATATTCAAGGAGATTTATTATTGCGGTAGCCGTCCGGAAAAAGGAGGAGTCTATTTCCGAGACCAGTTCTATGAGATATACAATAACTCTGCTGACATTTTGTATTTGGACGGTATTTATTTCGCAAATTTAACTCCGGGTACAGCTACCACTAAATTACCTATTTGGCCGGAAGCGGACGGTAATAATTATGCATATGGAGAACGTGTGTGGAAATTTCCAGGAAATGGAACCGAATATCCGTTAGCGCCAGGTGAATCTTGCATCATTTCTCAATTTGCCGCTAACCATCAGTTGGACATCTATAACCCTCAAAGTCCTATAGACGGCAGTAGTTCTGAGTTTGAGTTTAATATGAATAATCCAAACTTCCCTGACCAGGCAGCTTATGATATGCAACATATTTTCTACCAAGGAAAAGCAGAGATGGGAAGTATACCACAATATTTGACATCCGTATTCGGAGGTGCTTATGTGATTTTTCGTGTTCCTGAAGGAGAAGCTTGGGATCCGGTCAACGATGAAAATATGAAGACAACAGATCTTAGCAAACCGAACAGCAATGTTTATTATGCAAAAATACCTATTAAATATGTATTGGATGCTGTTGAAGCAGTAAACAATGAGTCAAAGATGAATGCAAAACGTGTCCCCGGTGTACTTGATGCAGGTATTACTTGGGTAGGAGCTACTTATTGCGGTTTAGGTATTGCTCGCAAATTGTCCACAGACGAAGAAGGTAATCCTATTATTCGCGAAGAAACAGGTACATATATATATCAGGATACAAACAACAGTACGGATGACTTTGAACGTGGCGTTGTTCCTGTAATGCGTCGTAATGGAGCAAAAATGCCTTCATGGAATCACACATTGTAATAATTAACTAAAAAGACAGAACAATGAAAAAACAATATATGAACTATATGAAAAGCTGCCTGCTGGTAATGATAGCCTGCCTTGTAAGTATGGTGGGAGCGGCACAGGGCTTCTCTCCCGCCGCTATGGAACAATTGAAAACAAGACGACTATGGTCTCATTCACAGAATGCTGCCGGTATGCCATTCGATGATATTCAGAATTATTCGAATGTTATATTGGGATATGACTTACAGGACGGAAACTATTGCCGTCCGCAAGAGGGGCAGAAAGAGGCTATCGTAGGTGTATCCAGTGAAGGCTTTATCAATCTGAAAAATGCATATGTGTGGGGAGCATTTAATTTTGCACAAAAAAATCTGACAGATGCCGGATATAACGCCTCCATTGCCGATCCATTCAGGGGAATGCCTTACTATGTCGCAGACCAGCACTTAAGCAAATGGAGAAATCAATATTACGATCTGAAGTTTCGTGCAGCTACTCCTTTACTTGGTAATCATTGGGCATTGGGGTTGGAAGGTAATTATGTAGCTACATTAGCTGCCAAACAGCGCGACCCGCGTGTGGATACCCGTTTTTATACGCTGGGACTGACGCCGGGGATTACTTACAAGTTGAATAATTCACACAAGTTTGGTGCAAGTTTCAAGTATAGTTCTATCAAGGAAGACTCAAGAATGAGTAATGTCAACTCTTATGTGGATCAGGACTATTATATATTATACGGTTTGGGAACAGCCATAAAAGGAATAGGCAGCGGTGTAACCAGCAATTATATTGGAGACCGTTTCGGTGGAGCTCTCCAGTACAACTTCAGTATGCCCTCTTTCAATTTACTGCTTGAGGGCAGTTACGATGTAAAAGCGGAAACTGTTCAGCAGAGCTATACGACTCCTAAAAAAATAGCCGGTGTAAAAGATAAAACTGCTCATGTTTCTTTAACGATGATTCAGGAAGGAAAGGACTATACCAATTATATGAGAACCACATATACAAATCGTAACATCGATGGTATTCAGTATATTTCTCAACGCGATAACTCTGAATCACAAAGTGGCTGGGTGGAATTATATAATAACATCCGTTCTACGTACAAGGCACAAACCGCTTCTCTTAATTATGCATTAAGCAGAAACCGCGGGAATGAATATAGTTGGAAAGCAGAATTAAATGTGAATTATACCAAGCAAGACGATGAATATTTAATGCCTAATTCTGTACAGAATGCAGAAAATTTATCTTTAGGCTTAGGTGGCAAAAAAAATTTTGTTTTAGGCAATAGTTTGAATCGCAGGCTTTTAATAGATGTTCATGTTGCGTATAACAATAATCTGGGAGGTGAATATGTATATGGTGGCAGCCATGCAGACTATCCAACTGTAACCGAATTACAACAAGGGCTGACTAATTATTATAACTGTGATTACTATCGTATTGGCGGGTCGATAACGTATTCGCAACAAGTCAGAGAAAACAGACGTATGAACTTATTTGCAAAAGTTGTATTCGATCGTGTAAATACCTCTGACTATGATTATGATGGGCGTACTCATTTATCGATAAGTTTAGGATGTAATTTTTAATGCTACATAACGAAATCTATATTACAAAACATGCGTAAATTAATAACTGGAAGTTTGATGCTCTGCAGCATATTATCTCTGCGGGCACAGACATTTGTTAAACCGGCTGTGAAAGTAAAGGACACCTCTTTTGCTGTAATTACAGATAAAGGGACATTTCAGGCTTGTGAAGCCGAGCTTAAAGCCTATCAGGAGATTCTAGGAATGGAAGGGTTGCCTACGTTCATCGTATACAATGAATGGAATAAACCGGAAGATGTAAAGAAAGTTATTGTTAAGCTCTACAAAAAGGATAAATTGGAAGGAGTGGTATTTGTCGGTGATATCCCTATTCCAATGCTCCGCAAAGCCCAACATATGACTTCCGCTTTTAAAATGGATGAGAAAAACAATGACTGGAGAGATTCTTCAGTGCCCAGCGACCGTTTCTACGATGATTTCGACCTACAATTCGATTTTTTGAAACAGGACAGTGTCGAAAATAATTTCTTCTATTATAATTTGGCTATAAAATCTCCACAGCAAATTCGGTGTGACATATATTCTGCACGTGTCAAAGCTGTTGATAACGGCGAAGAACCGCATGCGCAAATCAGCCGCTATTTTAAAAAAGTGGTGGCTGAGCACCAGATAAACAATAAATTAGACCAATTCTTCTCCTATACAGGTGATGGCTCTTACTCTAACTCATTGACTGCATGGACACCGGAAACCTTTACTATTCGCGAACAAATGCCGGGCGTATTCGATAAAGAGGGACGGGCCCGTTTCATCCGTTATAATTTCAGCGATTATCCCAAGGACGATGTCATTAATATGCTGAAACGCACAGATCTGGACTTGTCTATTTTTCATGAGCATGGTATGCCCGAACGTCAATATCTTTCCGGTAGTCCCGCTACTAATAGGTGGAATGCTCATGTAGATGCAATGAAGTACTATTATCGTGGTTTAGCGCGTAGAAAGCAAAACAACAAAAAGTCTTTCGACGAAATGCTGGATATGATGAAAAACACATACGGTTTGGACACTACTTGGATTGCAGGCTATGATGATCCCAAAGTAATTGCAGAAGATTCTTTACTAGACCTGCGCACCGGTATTATCCTGTCTGAAGTTACAGAGTTTAAGCCTAATAGCCGTATGGTAATTTTCGATGCATGCTATAATGGTGATTTCCGGGAAAAAGATTACATTGCCGGACGTTATATCATGTCGGAAGGAAAATGCGTAACTACTTTTGCCAATTCAGTCAATGTACTGCAAGATAAAATGGCAAACGAGATGCTCGGCCTGTTAGGTATGGGAGCACGAGTGGGGCAATGGGCTAAATTGACGAATATTCTCGAATCGCACATTACCGGTGACCCTACTCTACGTTTTCAATCTATCAATGAGGTAGATGCCAATGCTTTGTTCAAAGAACCATATAGCGAGTCCCGCATGTTGGAGTTATTACAGTCGCCCTATGCCGACATACAGAATTTTGCTTTGCACAACCTTTATCGCAATGACTATCCGGGTATTTCTGATTTATTAAGAAAAACTTTTGAAACTTCCTCGTTCATGATGGTACGTTTCACCTGCTTGGCATTGCTTGAGAAGATTAGTGACAAAAACTTCCGGGAAGTCTTACACTTGGCCATTACGGATTCCTATGAATTTATTCGTCGCACCTCTGTTCGTATGATGCAACATGTGGGACTGAACGAGTATGTTTATCCGCAAATCAAAGCCTATGTAGAAGACAACCTATCCGAGCGTGTGGCATTTAATGTGAGTTTGGGGCTTCAAGTCTTTGATCAGGCAGCCGTACAGGCGGCAATTGATAAAGTAATGGCTGAGACCTATGTGTTGCAAGACAAGGAGGAGATGCGTAAGGTTTTGGAGAATGCCAATAATAGTCGTAGCATGCAAAAAGAGTTATTAAGCAAAGAAACTTCCGAACGTTGGCGCATCCTTTATTGCAATTCTCTGAAAAATCATATGGCACATGCCTGTGTAGACGGCCTCTTGGCTTTACTTACCGACTCCAGTGAAAGTGAAAAGCTAAAAACCTGTTTATTGGAGGCTTTTGCTTGGTTCACTCATTCTTATCGGAAGCCTGACATCCTTCGGGTATGCGATCAACTGAGAAAAGATAAGAGCTTATCCGAGAACCTTCGTGAAGAAGCCGACCGTACATATTACAGACTTAAAAATTAATTGGCCATGATTAAAAAAATAATATATCTGGCATTTCTTTTGCCATTGGCAGGAAATGCACAAACAACAGTCATAAAGCCATTGGTCAAACAACCTACCGCTTTTGCTATCATAACAGATAACCAAACTTATGCAAATACCAAAGATGCCATGCATCAGTACAAAACTGCGGTTGAAGATGATGGTTTGGCAACTTATCTGATCAGCGGTGACTGGCAAAATCCAGATCAAGTCAAACAGATAATCATCAAAACATATCAAGAATGCCCTTCATTGGAAGGTCTGGTTTTAATCGGCGATGTGCCTGTCGCATTGGTACGTAATGCGCAACACATGACTACTGCATTCAAAATGAATGAGAAAGCCTTTCCTTGGGATCAGTCTTCCGTACCTACCGACCGCTTTTATGATGATCTGAACTTAAAGTTTGAGTTCATCAGGCAAGACTCAGTAAATCATCAGCATTTCTACTACAAATTGACAGAAGACAGTCCCCAGCGGCTAAATCCTACTTTCTATTCAGCTCGTATCAAGTATCCGGAAAAAAAGGAAGGGGATAAATATGCGGCCATTGCCTCATATCTGAAGAAAGCTGCTGCTGCCAAGGCAGATAAGCATAATCAATTAGATCGGGTATTCTCATTCAATGGTGCTTCTTACAATTCCGATTGCCTGATTGTATGGATGGATGACGAAAAAGCTTATATGGAGAACTTTCCATTAGCTTTTGGTCGTCAAATGGGATTCAAACATTGGAACTTCCGAATGAAACACCCTATGAAATATAAGTTATTCAGCGAATTGCAACGAAAGGACCTTGACTTATTTATGTTTCATGAACATGGAATGCCAACAGGGCAGCTTATTAATGATGAATTGGCATGCACTGATTTCAATAATCGTTATAAAATGTTGAAGAGTACACTTTATAATGCAGTCATGTCCCATGTTGGAAAACGTGACAAAGACACCTTACGTATTCAGATGCAGGAAAAACGACAAGTGAATGAGGTGTTTTTTAAAGACCTGGACAATCCTAAGTTCTGGGAAGCAGACTCTCTTCACTACGCTGATGAACGTATCGTAACGGAAGATTTAATGAAGAGAAATCTTTCCACTAATCCGAAGATGATAATGTTTGATGCGTGCTACAACGGTTCTTTTCACGAAAACGACTATATAGCAGGACAATATATCTTTAATGACGGTCAGACATTAGTAGCACAAGGAAATACCCGTAACGTATTGCAAGACCGCTGGACTATTGAAATGATTGGTTTGTTGTCCCATGGTGTACGAGCCGGGCAATACAATAAGCTAATCGTATCACTTGAAGGTCATTTGTTTGGTGATCCCACTTTCCGTTTTGCTCCTATCGAAGCCAATACTTTAAGTACCGATATAACAATACACAAAGATGACAAAGCCTATTGGAAGAATTTGTTAAACAGCCCATACGCTGATGTACAAAGTTTGGCCATGCGTATGCTGGCTGACGCCGATACCCAAAAGGAATTATCTCCGTTGCTCCTGAAGAAGTACCGGGAAAGTGGCTTCAATACGGTTCGTATGGAAGCTATCAAGTTGTTGAGCCGTTATCAGGACGACAACTTCATCGAAGCATTACGCGAAGGTTTGAACGATACTTATGAAATGGTAGCTCGCCAAAGTGCCATTTATGCTGGATTTGTAGGTGACGATTCCTTATTGCCCGCTATTGTGGAAGCATTGGTCGAACATAATGAACGCTTACGCGTACAAATGAGTGCCAACAAGGCTTTAAGCCTTTATCCGAAAGAGAAAGTAGAAAAGACAATAGAAGACTTTTATGCAAAAGTTGACCGTTTGAATGAAAACGAAGAGAAAAAACGATTACTAAGAAGCCTGGAAAGAATGTTTGTACAAGAGGCAAAAGTCCATCAGACCTTGATGGATGTAGCTGCACCGGAAGCAAAACGTATCAGTGCAATCCGCAATGTGCGTAACTATACATTCCATTTCCACGTGGATGATTATTTGAATGTAATTCGTGATGCCGGTAATCCACAGGAAGTACGTGTAGTAATGGCCGAAGCATTAGGTTGGTTTACTAATTCTGTACAACGGCCACACATTCTTGAAGAAATAAAGAAGATGCAACAAACAGCCAATCTTCCGGAAGATTTAAAAGCAGAGCTTGAACAGACAATCAAAAGATTAAGTTTATAAATATGAATAAATACATCCTTTTGGCAATTACCGCTTTGTGCTTACAGGATATGCAGGCGCAAACAGTTGTACATCCTAGTATAAAAACAAAGACTACTTTTGCAATTGTAGTCGATCAGAAAAGTTATGATGAAGCGAAAAGTGAAATTGATGCTTATCGTACCAGTATAGAAAAAGAAGGTTTAGGTACTTACTTGCTAATTGATGATTGGAAAAGGCCCGAACCTATTCGTGAGCAACTTGTCAAATTGCATGAGAATGAGAAAACGCCTTTGGAGGGTTGCGTATTTATAGGTGACATCCCTATTCCAATGATTCGTGATGCACATCATCTATCTTCGGCTTTCAAAAGGTCTCCCAAAGCCAATTGGCAGAAATCAAGCGTTCCTTCCGACCGTTATTATGATGACTTCGGATTAAAATTTGATTATATTAAACAAGACAGTTTGATACCTGACTATCATTATATGACATTGCGTGCTGATTCTAAACAGTATATTTCACCGGATATTTATTCGGCCCGTATCCGTCCATTACATTTAGAAGGTGAGAACCGTTATCAGATGCTACGCGATTACTTAAAAAAGGCAGTTGCCGAAAAAGCAAAGCAAAATGCATTTGACCAACTGACTATGGCCCGTGGCCATGGTTACAATTCTGAAGATCCTTTGGCATGGAGCGGTGAGCAAATAGCCTTACGTGAGCAATTGCCGCAAATATTCAAATCGGGTAATACAGTGAAGTTCTATGATTTTAACATGCGCTATCCGATGAAACCATTATACTTGAACGAGATTCAGCGCGAAGGATTAGATGTCATGCTATTCCATCACCACGGTGGCCCCACCATGCAGTATATCAATGGCTATGAAAATGGTTCCGGTATTAATTTGAGTATTGAGAATGCCAAAATATTCTTGCGAAGCAAAGTGCCTTCATACGCCAAGAAACATGGGCGTGAAGCTGCTATCAAAGAATATGCCAAGCAGTATGGGGTGCCTGAAAGTTGGTGTGCGGAAGCTTTCGATGAGGAGAAAATAAAATCGGATTCCATTGTAAACCGTAATATGGATATCTATACTGAAGATATTCGTCTTTTGACTCCTAATGCGCGTTTTATATTGTTCGATGCTTGTTTCAACGGTTCTTTCCATTTGGATGACAACATTGTAGGCTCTTATATATTCAATAAGGGTAAGACCATTGCTACTATGGGATGTACGGTTAACACCATTCAAGATAAATGGCCGGATGAATTTCTCGGCTTGTTAGCTGCCGGTATGCGCATCGGGCAGTTCACTCGTTTTACCTGCTTCTTGGAAAATCATCTGATCGGTGACCCGACTTTTCACTTCACCAATAATGCCGGGCTGGATATGGACATCAACCAAGCTTTAGTTGCGCAGGAAGGAAATGTTACATTCTGGAAAAAACAGCTGAATTCCCCTATGGCTGACATGCAGGCAATGGCGCTCCGTCAATTGTCAATGGCAAATTATAGTGGTCTCGTTGAGTTGCTGAAGAAAAGTTACCACGAATCGAACTATTTCGTTGTGCGGTTGGAAGCATTACGCCTATTAGCTTTGAACTATCCGACAGAGGTTGCCGATGTATTGCAGACAGCCATGAACGACAGTTATGAACTGATCCGTCGTTATGCGGTGGAATACGTTGAAAAGAATTGCAATCCGGAATTGTTGCCGGCATGGATAGAAAGCTATTTATTACGCGGACATGAAAACCGCCATCGTTTCAGAATTTTTAGTGCTATCAACACGTTCGACCATGATATGGCTTTGAATGAATTGAAGAAACAGGCTGCCGATTGGTCTTTCTACGATTCTTCCTATGTGAATGAATTGTTAGAATACCTTCCTCGCCAAAAGAAAGGACTTGAAAGAGATTTTGCACTTATTGACAGTCCGGAAAGTACTACCAAACAGATACAAAGCGAAATAAGTAGGTTCCGAAATAAACCTATTGCTAAAGCTATTGAGCCATTACTGAACATTATAAAAAATGAAAGCCAAGAAGAAGAACTTCGCATATTGGCTGCTGAAACATTAGGCTGGTATAATTTATACTATAATAAAGCAGATATAATCAAAGAACTTAACACATTTAGAACTTCCAATCAAAAGCTAATGAACGAAGTTACCAAAACAATTAATAGGCTGAAAAGTCAAAATAGGTAGAATCATCCAAACGATGAGATAGACCGGATCCAAAGGGCGGTTCTGCCATTCCTGAGCAGCCTGGTTGACTTTGTTCGTAATGATGGAAATGGCTGATGTGGACAGTTCTATTTCATAGATTTCACGCATCTCCTCTTCAATGTCGGACACGCTCATTCCTTTGGAATATAGGGAGATAACAAGTTTTTCTTTAATATTATCGACACTATACAGGGACATTCAGTAAATGTCTATAGTATAACTCCTCAACCAGTTCCAGACACCAATCATTAAAACAGGGATATTCCTAAAATAATAAAATTTAAGGCAACTAATTCATTGCGAGTTAGTTGCCTTTTTTGTATCTTTAAGCATTCCCCCCAAAAAACGGTTTGACGGCCAAAACGGGGGTAATCTAAAATAAAAACACATGGTAAAGATACAAAAAATCTCAGAAATCGAACCTCGTTTAGGTTTTACCGAGTTCGATATGCTAAAAAAATATCGTCAAAGTTTTGCAACGAGTGAATTAGGTCGCCTCCATGCTCTGTTTCCTTTCTCGGAACTGGCCCGACAAATGCATTTGAAGTCCTCTGCTTTGGGTCGTAAAAGTTATTTTTCTCCCGAAGGTAAAATAGCCTTGATGGTCTTGAAGTCCTATACCAACTTTTCCGATGCACAACTGATTGAGCATTTAAACGGTAATATTCATTACCAGTTATTTTGTGGTGTTCAGATTGATCCGCTTCATCCACTAACCAATCCTAAAATCGTTAGTGCAATTCGTCAGGAACTAGCGCATCGCCTTGACGTTGAGCCCCTCCAGCTCATTCTTGCCGAGCATTGGAAACCTTATCTTGAGAACCTTCATGTCTGTATGACCGATGCCACCTGTTATGAAAGTCATCTGCGTTTTCCTACTGATACCAAACTCTTATGGGAAGGTATTGTATGGCTTCATCGTCATCTGTGCAAACATTGCCAGACCTTGCACATACAACGTCCCCGTAACAAGTATCTTGATGTACGCCGTGCCTATCTTGCTTATAGCAAACTGCGTAAACGCAAGAAATCACAGACTCGTATGATTACACGAAGGTTACTTCAGTTATTGGAAAA
>ULJS01026639.1_pt1 | contig 15333 bp, 12 predicted proteins | sample 1950911 | NCBI WGS metagenome assembly ULJS01 (sample SAMEA4835475, study PRJEB28245) | human gut metagenome | biome: gut microbiome; material: fecal sample | place: Denmark | collected 2008
CAAATACGGCGGCACAAACCGGGAACACGGTTGCCCAAGGAGCAAACACGGTCGCAACCGGGGCGCAAACCGCAGCGGCGGTCGCTGGTACGGCTGCAAATATAGGTCTTGCCGGGGCTTTCCGTATGGTCGGGGCGGCTATTAAGTCAATCCCGGTATTTGGATGGATTGCAGCCGCATTGTCGGCTTTGGTTGGCGTTATTGTTCACTTTGTCAGCAAGGCGAATGAGGGCAAGAAAGCGGCACAGGAATTTTATAAATCCCTTGCCGAAAACGCATATAAGCCTATTGCCACAATTGAAGATTTGTCCTTGAAGTGGAATGCCCTTGGCGATGATTTGGACGCAAAAAAGAAGTTTATCGAGGAAAACAAAACGGCTTTTGACGAATTGGGTGTTTCCATCAATGGCGTAACGGATGCGGAAAACTTGCTTATCAACAATAAGCAAGCCTTTATCAATGCACAAATTGAAAAGGCAAAAGCCTTGGTCTATCTGCAACAGGCGCAAGAAAAGGTGAAAACCTTGTTGGAGCAAGAACAAGCATACAATGCCATGCCGGACACCGTGACAAAGAATGTGCCTTATGGTGAAGCGGCTAATGGCGCAATCTTATTCAAGCAAATAGAGGTCGCCAATGAAGCCAAAGCGGAAGCAAAAACACAACTTGACGCATTGAGGACTGAAATAACCAAAGGATTTGAAAATGCCGCCACCGCTGAATCTAATGGTTTTAATATGCTAAAACAAGCCGGGATTGATGCAACCAAGACTTATGCGGATGGTACTTTGGGGGCAATCGAACAAGCCATTCAGGTAAAGCAAGAAGCCTTAAAAAATCTGACAAGCAATGCAGAATACAAAACCGCCATGCAGGAAATCGAAAAGCTGCAAAAGCAAGCCGATGCGATAACCGGGCGAAAGACAACAACCACAAGCAACAAAAACACCAACACACAAGACCCATTCATTGAGAAACTGAATAAATATAGGTCAGAATATCAAAGGTTTCAAAAATGGGTTAATTCAGGCGATGAAGTGCTTGTCCGTTCTGCAAACCAAGAGTTTTCCAAATTGCTTGCAGAGGGGGCGACATACATTGATTACTTGAAGAATCAACGTGACCAAATTTTGCAAATTGACGTTGCAAACCGAACAAAGGCACAAAACAAGCAGTTGCGGCAACTCAATGATGCCATTGCAGAGGAAACACGGACAACCGTATTGGAAGCATTCAACGAAGAATTGAATGCCCAATTGACCAATGCACGAACCGTCCTTGATATGCTCAATATCATTGAGCAGAAACGCAAGGAATTGTCCGGCGATGGAACGGAACTTGACAATGCCAAGGCGGATGCCCTCAATGAAGCGGAAGAAAACGCCCAAGACCAATTGAGGCAGGAAACGGAATCATTGCTTGAAGAATATGCTTCTTATGTTGAGCAAAAACGCCGTCTTGAACAACAATTCAATGATGATGTTGCCTTGATGATGCGTGAACGTGAAAAGGCGACAACGGATGCGCAACGTGCGGAAATTGACAATGCCATTCAAAACAGGACAAACCAATACAATAAGGATGTCCGAAACATTGGCGGTGTCGATTATGATGCGATGCTTGCCGAATATGGCACGTTTGAGGAACGCAAGCAAGCAATCATTGATGATTATGACGAAAAGCGGCGTGCGGCACAGGAAGCCGGGAACACGGAAATGGTCGAAGCGATAGACCGTGCGCAAGCACAGGCACTTTCAAAATTCGCCCTTGATGAATTGCAAGCACACCCGGATTGGGAATTGATGTTTGGCGACCTTGACGAAATAAGCACCAAGAAACTTCAAGAATTGATTGATAAAATCAACAATCTTGATGGGGCTTACCTTGGTATCGAGTTTGACCCGAAAGACCTTGAAACCTTGAAAAACAAAATCAAGGAAATGCAGAACGAAATACGGGAACGCAACCCGTTCAAGTCGTTGATTTCCTCAATCAAGGAATATGGCAAGGCGGCGGATGATGAAAGCAAGAAAAAAGCCTTGACCAATATGTTTGAGAGCGCAAGCGGGGCAATTGAACTTGTCGGCGGTGCATTCGATGCGGTAACGTCCGGGCTTGAAAAAATGGGTGTCACGATGGATGAGCAAACGCAAGCCATTATCGGTGACATTGGCGGCATATTGGATGGAGCGGGTCAGGTTGCAAGCGGTATCGCAACGGGCAACCCTTTGTCTATCATTCAAGGTTCAATCGGTTTGCTTTCATCCGCATTTGACTTGTTCAACAGCCGTGACAGAAAGGCGGAAAAGTCAATCAAGCGACACCAAGAAGCAATCGACAAGCTGAAAGCGTCTTATGAACAACTTGAATGGGCGGTTGATAAGGCTTTGGGTGCGGAAGTGTACAACAACCAAATGGGCTTGATTCACAACATGGAACAACAACAAGCCCATTTGCGTGGCATGATTAGCGATGAACAATCAAAGAAGAAAACCGACAATGGGAAAATCCAAGATTACCAAAACCAAATAGCGGAACTTGACCGACAAATTCAAGATATGTATGACGAAATCGCCAATGACATATTGCAGACCAACGCAAAGGATTTTGCATCAACATTGGCGGATTCCCTTACGGAAGCATTCAAAGCTGGTGAAGATGCGGCGAATGCCTTTGAACAAACGGTTAATGAAGTTTTGCAAAATGCCATTGTAAACCAATTGAAAAAGAAGTTTCTTGAAAACCAATTGCAAAGCGCATTGGATAGCCTTTACACCGATATGGGGTATTGGTCGGGTGACAACTTCATTTTTGATGGTCTGACGGATGCCGAGATTGCAGATTTCAAAGCCAAAGTTCAAGCGGCGGCGAACAACTACAATCAAGCATTGGATGTTTACAAGGATTTGTTCAAAGACTTGGAGATTGACGATGATTCGGAAGATTCATTGACAGGTGCGGTAAAAGGCGTAACAGAAGAAACCGCCGACATTATCGCCGGGCAAATGAACGCAATCCGAATAAACCAAATGGAAGCAACACAAGTCTTGCGGCAATCGCTGCAAGCCTTGAACACCATTGCGAACAATACGGCTTACAATCGGTTGCTTCAAGATATTCTTTCGGCGGTCAGAGAATTGCAACGCCCAAGTGGTGATTCTTTGAGGTCGCAAGGTTTGTCATAATCGAATATGTTTCACTATAAAACAAAACGATATGGATTTAGCGAAAGAACTTGCAAGGCAAGCAAAGAAAAAAGGCATTTGCAAACCGTGGTACAATGAATTGAAGTCATTGAACGGTGACAATATAAATGCGATGGCGCAAATGTATTTGAAAGGCATTGATTTTTGCCTTGCCAATGATTACCCCGACAACGGCTTCATTAGAACGCATTTCAAGGGCAAAATGGAACAATACGGGGTTTTCCTTGACGATGATATAAAAATCGAAAATAAGCCCAAATGCGTGTGTCTTGGGGCAACTTGTGGGCGTGTCGAAATAACCGGGTTCAACGTGTGCGAGATATACGCCAAGCACAATGCCAAATTGAATGTCATTGCAAAAGACAATGCCTTTGTGGTCATTGATGTATTTGATGATGCCGTTGTTAATGTTTGCGCAAGCGACCGGGCGAAAGTCTGCGTAAATCATTATGTCGGCAATGGTCAGGTAATCAAATGCGCAATGGATGATGCAACTATAAAAGTCATAGAGAAACAGAAAAAAACTTATTGATATGGATGCGAACAACATAATTCTTCAAATGCCATTTGATGAAAGTGACGGTTCTTTGGCGGCGTATGATTATAGCCAAAACCGTGCGGATGGGGCGGTCAATGGGGCGCATTTCGTCACAGGTAAAAACGGCAATGCAATTTCTTTTGCCGGGTCGGACACTTGCGAGGTGTCAAAAGCGGTGTTCCCTAACATGACAATCGACTTTACGATGATGATGTGGGTTCAAAACCGTGAAGCCGAATTGGGTTCACCTCAAAAGTTGATATGGGTACTTAACTTTTCCGGGTTGAAAAACTATGTTGAAGTACCCATTGAAGCCAAACCCGGTTCATGGTTTTCGCTTGCTTTGACAAAAAAGTCGGGCGTGTTCAATTTTTACGTCAATTCCTCACTTGTCAAGACCGTGAACAATTCCGGCACATTGCTTGGCGTGTCCTTGAATCAAGACTATTACGGCGGTTCATGGGGCTTTGGTTTGTTGGATGATGTGAAGTTTTACAACCTTGCCTTGACACAAGCCGAACTTATCAATGAAATGTCAAGCAGCAAGCAACAAGGGTATTTGCTTGACGGCGTAAATTTCAAAGAATATGGCGTATATGTGTCCGGGTCGGACGGCGTGTTGAACCGCCCGAAATTAAAGACCCCGGCTTCTTTGTCTTGGGATAATTATCACGGTGAAAGTGTTGATTTGATGCACAAGTTCTATGAGCCACGTGATATAACATTGTCATGCTTTGTCAAGGCAGATTCAAAGATGGATTTTATCCGAAAGGTATCTTCTTTCCAACAACAGCTTGACAAGACAGGAACAAACCGCCTTACAATTGACATTCACCCGGTAAAGCCATTGATTTATGAAGTGTATTGCAAAGACGCAATCGAAATCACAAAAGAATGGAATGATGAATTGATGGTTGGCACGTTCAAATTGAAGTTGGTTGAGCCTGAACCCGTGAAGCGTGTATTGAAGCATATCCGGGTGGGTGAATCAACAAAGACTTGCACCGTCAAATTGACCTCAAACAAATATGTGAACATCTATTGGGGTGATGGAAGTGTCGATTATGACATTTGCGGCGATGAGGTGGAAATAACCCATGACTATGCCGTGAATGGTGACTATTTCCCGGTAATAACCGGCTGCATTGATGAAATATCATTGTTTGAAACAAATGCCATTGTCGTATGGGAAAAAATTTAACCAACATATTTATAACGAAAGCAAATGGAAGCCGTGTGCCGATAGCCAACAGGCGCACGGCAACCGACATTTCATCCGCAAAGCAGAATTGGGCATTGAATGCGGAAGATACCGTTTCCATAACCGTTGTGTCGCCATTTCCGCAAACATACGGCATTGGCGATAAGATAACCATATTCGGGCGTGACTACAAATTGAACCGATTGCCAAAGGTCAAGAAAACAGGTATGCACGAATTTCAATATGACTTGGAATTTGAGGGCATACAATATGACCTTTTCCGGGTGACATACGATGTGACCATTGACACGACCACAAATGAATTGCAGGATGTGCAGGGCGACACCCTTACGGGCGACTTGCAGCGTTTTATGACCGTCCTTGTTGCAAACGCAAACCGTGTCTTTCCGGGTAAATGGGTGCTTGGCGTATGCCCCGAAACGGCAGGCGACAAGACATTGACATTTGGAGAATCGGACAATTGCTTGTCCGTGTTGCAAAATCTTTGCGGTGAATCCAATTTCAATGTTGAATTTGAGATTGAGCAATCAAATGGGGTCTATACAATCAACCTTTATGAAAAAGTCGGTCAGACCTTGCCATATACATTCCAATATGGCAGGGGGCGTGGTTTGTATGAGCTGACAAGGGAAAATGTATCGTCTGCAAACATTGTCACCCGGCTAAAAGTGTATGGCAGCACGGAAAACATTACTTCAAAATACCGTGCCGACCGCCTTTGCTTGCCGGGTAAGACCAAGGGGCAATCCTATATCGAGAAAGCCGAAATGGTGGCGAAATACGGTATTTTCGAGGGGCGCAAGAATTTTGATGATATTAAGCCGTCCTTTACGGGTACGGTGGAATCCATTGTGTCCGGCAACGTGCTGCAATTCATTGATTCGGACTTTCCTTTCAACCTCAATGAAAAGGAAGCGGACGGGGTGACAACAAAGTATCTTATTGATGGCGTTGCCGCAAAAGTACACTTCAACACGGGCAATCTTGCAGGATATGAATTTGAAATTCACAGTTATGACCATGCGACACATACATTTACGTTGGTAAAGCAAACAGACGACCGGGGCAATGTCTTTCCGTCCGAAACATCATTGGCTTTCCAAATCGGAGTGGGTGACGAATACAAGATACTTGATATTGCCTATCCGTCAAGCATTGAGCAAGCGGCGGAAGAAGAATTGGAAGAAACGGGCAACAAGTATTATGACCAAAATTGCCAACCAAAGGTGCAATATGGGTTGAGTGTCACAAAAGCATGGTTGCAAAGCCTTGTTGGAAGTGATGAAACGGTGACAAACGTATTCCAACCGGGCGATTATCTGCATATTGTGGATAATGACATTGACGTGGATAAATCCGTGCGCATACAATCACTTGAAAGGAATATCCTTGACCCTTACGAATACAACCTTACCATTTCGGACACGGTTAAAACAAGTGTGACAAATAGGGTGATTTCCGACCTTATAGACATTGACAAGGTTATCACCATCAACAACCTTAAAGACCCGGCAAGGGCAAGGGCGAATTGGCGCACAAGCCGCGAATTGTTGAACATGGTGTTTGACCCTGACGGCGATTATTACAGCGACAAGATAAAGCCTTTGTCTATTGATACGCTGGCATTGTCAGTCGGGGCAAAATCAATGCAATTCGGATTGACGAACACGGTGTTTCAACCGAATTATGGCGGCAATTCCAATGTCGTGAAATGGCAAGGCGGTGTCTTGACCCATTACACCATCAACGAAGAAACGGCGGTGTCTTGGGTTATGGCGGATGGCACGGTTACATTAGCAAACAACCAAGCATATTTTCTATATGCAAAATGCGCCAAGAATGGTGATGCCGGAACATTCATATTTTCGACCTCACAAATCAAGGTTGAACAAGATGCCAATTATTATCATTTTCTTGTCGGTACAATTTCGAGCATTGACCCGGAATTGAAAGTTCGTTCATTGTCCTTGACTTATGGTTTTTCAATGATAAACGGTCGCTTCATTAAGACCGGGCGCATTGAATCGGCGGATGGCACGACATATTTTGACTTGGATAATTCCGAAATCGGCGGTCGCATTGTGTTCTCTTCAAACGGTCAGGAAAAGACGCTTGAAGAATTGGGAAATGAAGCCCTTGAAAGCAAGAATTTCATCAACAACACCTTGCCGGGGTTGCTTGCCGAAATACAAGCACAGCTTGACGGACAGATTGAACAATTCTTTGAAACATACGACCCGACATTGAACAATGCCCCGGCAAGCGAGTGGACTACAACCCAATTGAAAGACAACCATTTGGGCGATTTGTTCTATAATACCGCAACGGGGGCGGTATTCCGTTTTGTCAAGGAAAATGGCGTTTACAAGTGGTCGGAATTGTCGGATGCGGAAGTGGCACAGGCGATTGCACTTGCAAATGATGCGCTTTCGCTTGCAAAGGAAAAGAACCGCATATTTACGGCAACACCTTACACCCCTTATGAAGTCGGCGATTTGTGGGTTCAAGGTGCAACCGGGGATATTATGCGTTGCATTAGAACAAGGTTGTCCGGCAATTATTCGTCAAGTGATTGGCAAAAGGCAAGCAAATACACCGATAACACGGCATTGAATAACTTTATCAATGGCACATATTCGGATGATATTGCAGACCTGACCACACAGATTGACGGCAAGATTGAAACGTGGTTTCAGACAACCGACCCGGCAGCGAGTTGGACGACAACGGCATTGAAGAAGAAACACGTTGGCGATATGTGGTACAACTCTAATACCCGAACACTTAAAGCGTATCGGGAAATTAGGTTGCAAGGCACAGGCGGATTGATTAGTATATCTTACCAATGGCAAAGTGTCGAAAACCAAACAGCGATTGATGCTTATGAAGCCGCAAGCAAAGCCCAAGACACGGCAGACGGCAAACGGCGTGTGTTCGTTTCAACCCCTTATCCACCTTATGATATTGGTGATTTGTGGGTCAATGGAACGGATTTGAAGCGGTGTGCAGTCAAGCGAACAAGCGGTTCTTACATTGCAACGGATTGGGTCAAGGCGGTATCTTATGACAATACAAAAACGGTCATTGATGGCGGTTTGGTAACGTCCGGCACAATTCAAGTCGCCGGAAGCACATCAACAATTCTTGCGGGTATGACAGGGCAAGGAACGGCGGCAAGTTCCGTGCGCTTTTGGGCTGGAACATCATTTGAAAATCGGTCTTATGCCCCGTATCGGGTTATGCAAGATGGGTCGGTTGTGATGGAAAAAGCGACCGTCAAAGGTGAAGCATACATTAACAAAGGCACAATAAACAACGCCGATTTGGATAACGTGGTTATCAACGGAAGCATTGCCAATGCTTTCAAGAACGGTTATTTCAAACTTGGCGGGTCAGCGGGCGGCAGCATAATAGTGTCCACATTGGGATTGCAAAACAACAATAATGTTGTCATTACGGGAACAAGCAGCAGTTGGAATACGGCATTCCAAATACCGTTCACTATGGAATATAGCGGTTTCCGTGCAATCATTATGAATGATTACTTCAATGGGCAAACACCCGTTGGGCAAATCGTAAGCAATAGAGCACCAAGCGGAAAGTATTTTTATGAGAATGGCAGAACGTACAACACATTAACAATTTTGCCTTATGAAGCGGTCGAAATGATAGGACTTGGGGATGATTCCAAATTTTATGGGTGGATTATCTTGCGCCGTTTTTACACAAAGGCAACCAATATGCGTGGATTGCCATTTAAGGTGTCTTATATGGGGATGGTCAATCAATCGGGCGGATTGATAAAGTTGCACCGCTATGACACGGCAACGGTCACGACTTCGAGGATTGGCACAGGGCATTACAGGATTCGGATAAATCCGGGCTTTTCAAGCGTGAACAATTACTTGGTATTCCTTACTTGTGATGCGACAAGCCAAGGTTCGGTCGGCAGATATGCGGGCGTTTATGCCAAGAATGCGTCTTATTTTGACGTTTATACGGGTGACGATTCGAGTGCCAATGATTCGGCATTTTCATTTATGATTGTGAACACAACAGACTTTACCGGGTAAGAAGTTGTGCTTGTGTTATCCACAATGTTTTATAGTAAAACAATAAGAAGTTAAATTTGCAAACAAAACTTTTTGATTATGAGTGAAACAAGGAGCGGCGAAACGGTGTCCGCACAAATCGGAAAGATGGGAGCAATCGACAATCTTAACAATGCTGATTTCAGCTTGCCGGATGGTCAATGCTTCAACATCAAAAATGACGGCACGCAACCCGTGAAATTATCGGTGCAGCTTGCCGGAATGGATGATGGGGATTTTATCGAAACACAGTTTGATTGTGGGTGGAATCCCGAAATAATAAAGACGGTGAAACAAACTTCATTGTCAGGTACTAACTTAAAATGGGGTTATTGATATGGGCTTGATTATTGGGGTCGGCAGCACAAAGCCGACATTCGCTTATGATTATTATTACGGCATTGAATGGGATGCCACGGTGTCAAATCCACACCCGACAAGAATTGGCAAGATGGAACTTCACCAATCCTTGCCGTTGCAAAGTCTTATCCGGCGTTGTATATTGAAAGACAACGGCGAAGTGAATTATTATCTTCACGCCAATGATTCAACGAAACGTGACACCGGGGCGGCGGCAAACCTTACCGGGGCGGATGGGCAATACATGGATGAATTGCCCGATATGTATGTCCGCTTTGAAACGGACGGCGACAAAAGCCGACATTTGCAGTCCACCGAACCTTTGCCGGGCTTCAAACTTTGGCGCAAAGACTATGTTTCGGCGGTGGAAGCGACCGTTCAGCGTTCAACACAAACATTGTGTGCGGTTGTGAACAAAGATGCGGATTACAGGGGTGGCAACAACGATGCAGAACGTGACGGCACATATCGTTCACAGCTTGGAATGCCCGCAACGGTTATATCTTTGACCAATTTCCGCACATACGCAAGGAAGCGTGGAACGACCGAATGGAATTGCAACTTGTACCAAACATACAAAAAATTGTGGTGGCTTTTTGCCGTTGAGTATTGCACATTCAATTCGCAAGAAGCGTTCAATGCCGAATTGACGGAAGATGGCTATCACCAAGGCGGCTTGGGGTCAGGCGTTACGACCCTTAACAGCACAAAGTGGTCAAACTTCAACGGCTATTATCCGTTTGTTCCTTGCGGCACAACAAACAGCCTTGGCAACAAGACCGGGTATGTAGAATTTACCATGCCGTTTGAATATGACGCAAGCGGTGAAGCCAACTACAAGGGTGAATATAGTGCCGCAACCGCATACACCACCGGGCAATATGTTTCGCAAGGTGATTTGCTATACACTTGCAAAGCAAATGCAGCGGCAGGAACGGCATTGACAAACACAACCTATTTCACGCCCGTGACACGCACGGTTGTGCAAGTGCCGTCTTACCGTGGTGTAGAAAACCCGTTTGGGCATATATGGAAGTGGACGGATGGTTGCAAATGTCTTATTCAGAGTGAAGCCGATGGCGGACTTTCTGAATTTTACGTTTGTGACGACCCGGCGGCATTCACAAGTTCCGGCACAACCAACTATGAATTGCGTGGCAACTTGCCAAGAAAAGAGGGGTATGTGAAGAAGATGATTCTTGGTGAAGATGGCGAAATCATGCCGCTTGAAGTCGGTGCGGGTTCGACCACATATTTTTGTGATTACTTCTATACCAACATTCCGGCAAGTGGAGTTTCGGAACGTGGCGTTTTGTTCGGCGGTGCTGCGTATGATGGTGCGTCTGCGGGGTTCGTGTATGCGAGAGCGAATAATACGGCTACGAAGACGAATGCGAATGTCGGTTCTCGGCTTTGCTTTTATCCGCAAATCGAAGCGGCTTAAATCGTCAAATCGAGTGGCAAATATGATTTTGGAATTTGGATGAAAAATAAAACAAAGGTTGTCCGATGTCGTGGCGTTTTGTTCAGCGGTAATGCGAATAATGGTGCGAATGCAGGGTTCGTGTATGCGAATACGAATAATACGGCTACGAATACGAATGCGAATATCGGTTCTCAGCTATGCTTGTAAAAATATAGTTGCATATCGGAAACCTTGCCACAAAAGCAGCCCGACCGGGGTTGCATGAGTTGGGGCAATAATCCCCAACGGCAAAAAACAAATTAGGTAAAACGGTTTTGGTAGGGGCAACCCGAAGAATCCTAATATACAAGCAAACTTAAAGGACAATGAAACGGATTGGCAATTTGTTTGACCGGGTAATAAGCATTGAAAACTTGCGTCTTGCCGATGAAAAGGCAAGGAAAGGCAAGTTGCGTTCTTATGGTGTGCAGATACACGATAAGAACCGGGATGCCAATATCATTGCCTTGCACGAAAGTTTGAAAAACGGCACATTCAAAACATCCAAATATCATGTTTTCACCATATATGAACCGAAAGAAAGGCTAATTTACCGATTGCCGTATTATCCCGACCGTATCTTGCACCATGCCATTATGAACGTCCTTGAACCGATATGGGTTTCCATCTTCAACAAGAACACATATTCTTGTATCAAGAATCGTGGAATCCACAAGTGCGCAAAGGATGTCAAACAAGCATTGAAGCAAGACCCGGACGGAACACGCTATTGCCTGAAAATTGACATAAAGAAGTTTTATCCGTCAATCCACCATGATGTCTTGAAAGGCATTGTCAGGCGGAAAATAAAAGATAATCGCTTATTGGCATTGCTTGATGAAATCATTGATTCGGTCGATGATGAAAAGGGCGTGCCGATAGGCAATTATTTAAGTCAGTATTTTGCAAACCTTGTCTTGGCTTATTTCGACCATTGGTTGAAAGAAACCAAGCGTGTGAAGTATTATTGGCGATATGCCGATGATATAGTCATTCTTGCACCCAACAAGGAAGTATTGCACGAATTGTTACACGAAATCCGGGCTTACCTGAAAGGGTTAAAGTTGCGTGTAAAACGCAATTACCAAGTCTTTCCCGTTGATTCAAGGGGAATTGACTTTTTGGGATATGTCTTTTACCATACGCATACATTGTTGCGAAAGTCTATCAAGCAGAAACTTTGCCGCCGGGTGGCAAAATTGAACAAGCACAAGATTGTTCCAAGCAAAGAAGATTACAAGCAGCAAATATGCAGTTGGTGGGGATGGTGCAAGTATTGTGATTCACTCAATTTAATGAACAAACTTTCAAAAACATTTCCGTATGAAATTAGATTTAATAGAACCTAATGCGCACTATGATATGGCGCACGGGAAACCCGCCGTTTTGGAGTATGACAATGACGGTTCTTGGCTTTACCGCTTGAATATAGAACCCGAAATGGGCATACCAGAGGGGCAAGAAGAAGAAACCCAAATCGGGTGGAAGTGCTATGAAGTGCGTGGCTACAATAAAGCCACAAAAGAGAATGTTAAACGGGTCGTTATCCGTTCGGTCATTGACGAAACGGCAGAATTTGACCTTGTTAATTCCTACAACAAACACGTTCTTGGCGTTGCCGTGAACGAAAGTGCAGTTGATGAATACAAGGAGTATTTGCAGTTTACGGAAGATTTGGATGCGGTCTTGATAGAAGATTTGTCTAATTAAACACTTACAGACAATGGCAAAGTTTTGTGAACTTGGTGTTGAATCGGATGTTGTTATTGGTAAGGGTATCGACATTGAAGATTTGTTCGGTCGCCGGATTCTGATTGAAAAGGTCATTATCCAACCAACGAAGTTTCCGGGCAAAAATTCATCCGGGTTGAGAATGCAAATGCAAGTTGTCCTTGCCACATTCAATGAGGAAGCAGACAAGGACGGTGACTTTTATACGAAGAATCCCGACGGCACGCCCGCCGGGGAAAGACGGTCTTGTTTTACCGGGTCTGACATACTTATTGGGGCTATTCAGAAAGCCGAAACCAATTTGCCGTCAATGAATGCAAGCCGTGCGGAAAAAGGGTTGCCGCCTATTCGTTTATACCCAATTGACACAACTATTGTCAAAGTCGGCAAGTGTTTTCAATTCACCTGATATGGAACAACAGATGGATAAAGGTATTGGGTGGCTTCACAAGTTGCTCAATCTTCAAAAAAAGTACGGTTTCTTTTCAATAGTCAAGGGCTTGTTCCTTGTGCTATTGGGCGGATATGTCGTTTTCTTTGCACTCAATCCAAAGTATTTGCTTGAACGCATTACGAAGATACAGACAGAGGAACACAACAATCTGATTGAAACCCGTTTGAAGTCTGACACGGAAATCAACAACATCTTGTCAAAATTGCGTTCAACAGCGGATGCCGACCGCGCATGGCTTATCGAATTGCACAACGGAAGCAAGAATCTTGGAACGGGCTTGCCTTTCTTGTATGGTTCAATGCGGATGGAAGAAGTGCGCGACAGCATCTTTCATGTAGATGATGAGTATTCGGATTTCAATTTGTCGAAGTACAAACTTATTGTCAAGACATTGCGTGACGGATTCTTTTATGGCAATCTTGAAGATGTGCGGCTTGTTGATGAACGGCTTTACTACAAGTTTAAGGCAAACAATGTCAATGAAATAGCATTGATTGTCCTTTATGACTGCAAAGAAACGCCCATTGGGTTATTGGGCTTGTCCTATTGCAACGGCAAATTGATGCAACGGCAATTGGTGGGCAAGGAAATACGCAAGGGCGGCTTACAAATAGCAACTCAATTATCGGTAAAAGATGGCAAAGATTGATGTTTTATTGCCCTTTATCCTTAAATGGGAGGGCGGTTTTGCAAATGACCCGGCAGATGCAGGGGGCGCAACAAACAAGGGTGTGACAATAGCCACATGGCGCAATGTGGGTTATGACAAGGACGGTGACGGGGATATTGACGTTAAAGACCTGAAATTGCTTTCGGTTGATGATGTCCGTGACCGTGTTTTGAAACCCCATTATTGGGATAGGTGGAAAGCTGACCAAATCCAATCACAAAAGGTTGCCAATATCCTTGTTGATTGGGTATGGGGGTCGGGAAAGCACGGCATTGTCATTCCTCAAAGATTACTTGGGGTCGTTGATGATGGCATTGTCGGCGACAAGACTTTATCGGCGGTGAACTTTGCCGACCCTGACCAACTCTTTGATGCAATCTTCAAAGCCCGTGTTAAGTTTTTCAATGACATAACAGAATCGAGCATTAAGAAGTATGAAAAGAAGATTGGTCGAAAGGCAACGGAATCCGAATTGATGAAGCACACCAACAAAAGGTTTTTGAAAGGATGGCTTAACCGATTAAATGACATTAAAACGATATGACATGAAAAAGATTGTTGCCCCGGTCTTGGGGCTTGTATTGCTTGCGTCTTGTGGTACTGCAAGGAAAGTCCAGCAGACCAAACAAGAAGTCCGAATTGATAGTACGGCAATAGCGAAAGAAGCGAATGCCAAGACGGACAAGTTCGTTGATACGACCCGAACCCAACATGGTAAAATAACCATTACGGAGATAGATTTTTATCCACCCATGCCCGACAATATAAATAATGTCGTGTCGGTTGATAGTGGCAAGCATGATGATACATCTTCATGGGCGATGCCGCAATCATATCCGGCAAATGCGGATTTGCATAATGTCGGGAACATCAAAGGTGCAGTTAAGTCCATCAAACAAACGGTCATTGAATCCGATGTTGAAGAAAAAGGCGAAAGCGAGGAATCGAGCGAAAGCAAGGAAACCGAAAGTGCCGCCAATGTAGGAAGAAACGAAACAAATGTTCAGCAAAGCCAAGAACCAACCCCCGACCCGTACCGATGGCGATACATCTTTTACATATCTTTGATTGCCGTTGCGGTCTTGCTTTACTTGAAAAGAACGCCAATAATCAATTGGATAAAGAAGATTCTTGCAGGGATAAGAAAGATTCTGTGAAATCTTCACTACCTTTGCACCACATTGTTGCGAAGCCCCAAAGTTGCATTGGGGAACAATGCGCCCCGGCTTTGTGTCGGGGCTTTTTCATGTACACGGGTGTACACGAATGTACACGGCATTTTAGACACAAAAACGCCCCGAATTGTGAAAATTCAGGGCGTTTCGTGTACATTTTCGTGTACGCTTTCCGTAAGCCTTTGACACTCAATGTGTATTGCGGAGAGAGGGGGATTCGAACCCCCGGTGCCTCTCAGCACGGCAGTTTTCAAGACTGCTGTAATCGACCACTCTACCATCTCTCCTGATGTGAATTTCAGTGCAAAAGTACGTTTATTCTACGAATTGAGCAAATTTTGGGACGAAAAAGAATTGATGATGTCCGTAAAAGAATAGGATTGGTGTCGGGTTCGTGGAACTTATGGATGGTTAAGAGGAG
>ULJS01037386.1_pt1 | contig 13932 bp, 8 predicted proteins | sample 1950911 | NCBI WGS metagenome assembly ULJS01 (sample SAMEA4835475, study PRJEB28245) | human gut metagenome | biome: gut microbiome; material: fecal sample | place: Denmark | collected 2008
TATCACTCCATTACACCGCCATGGCTGTTGCGAAATTATCCTAAAATTGAAAATGTAATTAAATATCTTCGGAATACACCTTGTCGGGAGGGATGTGAATATTGTAAAGATGCACTCAATATTCACAGAGAATTAAAGCGAATTTTTGGCCATGACAGTTTTCGTACATACAATGGGGAGCCTCTTCAAGAAAGAGCTGCACAAGCCGCAGTAGATGGCAAGTCCTTGCTCGCGGTTTTTCCTACCGGTGGTGGCAAATCTATTACTTTTCAGCTTCCGGCACTTATGGCGGGAAAAGCAGCCCACGGATTGACCGTTGTTATATCCCCTCTGCAATCTTTGATGAAAGATCAAGTAGATAATCTGAACAGCATAGGGATCACCGAGGCGGTAACTGTCAATGGTTTGCTTGATCCTATTGAACGAGCAAATGCATTGGAGCGTGTCTCCAACGGGTCTGCAACTTTGCTGTATATCTCGCCTGAACAATTGCGCTCTCGCACGATTGAAAAGATTTTGGTCTCGCGGAATGTTGCTCGTTTTGTCATTGATGAAGCACACTGCTTCTCGGCATGGGGACAAGATTTTCGCGTTGACTATCTGTATATTGGCGACTTTATCCGCGAATTACAAAAGAAAAAGAGCGACAAAAAGCCAATTCCTGTTTCCTGCTTTACAGCAACAGCAAAGCAAAAAGTAATCAGCGATATTTGTGATTATTTCAAAAGAAAACTGGATTTGGATCTCGAAATTTTCGCTTCTTCCGCAACTCGTGAGAACTTGCACTACACGGTTTTGTATAAGGAAACCGATGAAGAAAAATACAGTGCACTTCGGGATTTGATCGCACAGAAAAACTGCCCAACGATTGTCTATGTATCCAGAACCAAGCGCACACGCGAAATTGCAGAAAAGCTGACCAGTGATGGTTTCCCGGCGAGACCATTCAACGGGAAAATGGACCCAAATGATAAAATTGCAAATCAAGAGGCGTTCATCAGAAATGAAATAAAAGTTATTGTTGCAACATCTGCTTTTGGCATGGGCGTTGACAAAAAGGATGTTAAGTTGGTCATCCACTATGACATCTCCAGCTCGCTCGAAGATTATGTACAGGAAGCAGGACGCGCAGGGCGTGATCCCTCCATGCAGGCAGAATGTTATGTTCTTTATAACGACAATGACTTGGACAAGCATTTCATTCTGCTTAATCAAACAAAGCTGAGTATCAGCGAGATACAGCAAGTGTGGAAGGCAATCAAGGATTTAACGAAACTGCGTCCGAGTATAAGTTGCTCACCTTTGGAGGTCGCTCGACAAGCTGGATGGGACGACTCGGTCAACGATATTGAAACTCGTGTTAAAACAGCGATTTCTGCTCTGGAAAGCGCAGGTTATGTGAAACGCGGCAGGAATATGCCGCATGTTTATGCAACAAGTATCCTTGCGAAGGATATGCGTGAGGCATCTTTCCGCATCGATCAGTCTGCGCTGTTTTCGGAAGAACAGCGCACCAACGCAAAGCGCATTATTAAATCATTGATTTCCAGCCGGAGTATCGCGAATGCCGGAAATGATGATGCAGAGTCCAGAGTAGACTATCTCGCTGATACCCTTGGCATGACGAAGGATGAAGTGATCAACTCCGTCAATTTGATGCGTCAAGAGGGGCTGCTGGCAGATTCACTGGATATGTCTGCATATATTCTTGCAAATGATACAGAAAACAAGTCTTCATTGATTTTGGATCGTTTTGCAAAGCTTGAATACTATCTTCTATCCCAATTAACGGAAGATGGCTGCGAGTTTAATCTCAAAGAGTTGAATGAGCAGGCTCATTCTGAGGGGATCACTGTATCCAGCGTAAAAAATTTGCGCACATTGATGTACTATCTCACGATCAAAAATTATGTGCGTAAATCGGAGTGCGGTTCTTCCAAGTCTGTCCGCCTTATTCCTTCGCTCGAGGTATCAAAGCTAATTGAAAAATATCGTTTAAGAATTGAGCTGTGCAAATTTATCCTTGATGTGCTTTACGCAAAAGCGCATGAGCTTTCTGTTGGTGAGGGCGATGAAAAACCCGTCTTGTTTTCCTTGGTGGGACTTCACAATGAATACAAGGGGATGCCCCGGTTGGACACACATAATCGTGAAGTTGCCCTGTCGGATGTAGAGGATGCTCTACTGTATTTGTCGAAGATCGGCGCTCTAAAACTTGAGGGAGGTTTTCTTGTTCTCTATAACGGCATGGAAATCAAGCGTCTTGTAACCGACAACCGAATCAAGTATAAGGTTGATGATTACCGTTTTCTGGATGAATTCTACAAGCAAAAGATTCGTCAAATCCACATAGTGGGCGAGTATGCAAATCTCATGGTGCGTGATTACAATGAAGCACTTCAATTTGTTCAGGACTATTTCCAAATGGACTTTCGGAAATTCATCGCTAAATACTTTAAGGGTGATCGTGCAAAAGAAATTGACAGAAACATTACGCCGGACAAGTATCATCAACTATTTGGTGAACTGTCTGATATTCAGGCACAAATCATCAACGATGCAGACTCAAAGTATATTGTGGTTGCTGCCGGCCCCGGCAGTGGAAAAACCCGCGTACTCGTCCACAAGCTCGCAGCATTACTGCTGCTTGAAGATGTAAAGCATGAACAGCTTTTGATGCTTACATTTTCTCGCGCTGCTGCCACCGAGTTCAAAAAACGCCTTCTTTCGCTTATTGGCAATGCTGCAAATTTTGTGGAAATCAAAACCTTCCACTCGTATTGTTTTGATCTGCTCGGCAAAATCGGCAGCTTGGAAGGTATCGAAGATGTTGTAAAGAATGCTGCTGAACTTATCCGTAATGGCGAGGTTGAGCAGGGAAGGATCACAAAAAGTGTCCTTGTAATCGATGAAGCACAGGATATGGATGCAAATGAGTTTGAGTTAGTTCGTGCCCTGATGCAAAATAATGATGACATGCGGCTCATAGCGGTTGGTGATGACGACCAAAACATCTATGAATTCCGCGGTTCCGACTCCAGATATTTGAGGTCGCTAATTGAAGATTACGGTGCGGTAAAATATGAAATGACAGAAAATTACCGCAGCAAAACTGCGATCGTCTCGCTTGCCAATGAATTTGTTTCCTCTATACGAAACCGCATGAAATCTACAGTTATCGAAGCAGTTCAAAACGATGAAGGAACAGTCAGCATTACACGCCATTGCAGCAAACATATGGCAACCGCAGTGGTTAATCAAATTCTTGAAACCCGCGGTAGCGGCAAATGCTGCGTGCTGACAAACACAAATGACGAAGCGCTTCAAATACTTGGGCTTCTGCTAAAAAACGGAGTTCGAGCCAAGCTCATTCAGTCACTCGATGGTTTCCGGTTATATAATTTGCTGGAACTGCGCTTTTTCTTGAAGCAAATTGATCAATCACTAAAATCTCCCGTTATCTCGAATGATCTTTGGAACAGAGCGAAAAAGCAGTTGTTCGAGGCTTATAGTGGTAGTCCTTGCCTTGAAATCTGTAAAAACCTTCTGCGCGATTTTGAAGCAATAAACCCAACAAAGTATCGCACTGATCTTGAGGAATTTATCAAAGAATCCAACTACGAGGATTTTTATGATGATGAGCGTGAAGTAATTTATGTATCCACTATTCACAAGGCTAAAGGGCGTGAATTTGACGCGGTTTACTTGATGCTGAGTGGGAACACCGCTATGTCTGACGAAGAAAAGCGCAAGCTGTATGTAGGCATGACAAGAGCAAAAGACTCGTTGTACATTCACTGCAACACAAATCTGTTTTCGGCATTCGATTTACCCGGTATAGCCTGTTCCGAGGACAACAATGAATATGGCGAGCCGGAGGAAATTTATTTACAGTTGACACATAAGGATGTTGTTCTTGATTTCTTCAAAGACAAAAAAGAAGTTGTGTTCCAACTCAAAAGCGGTATTCCACTGTTTCTCACAGATGCATATCTTTCTGCCGAACTGAATGGCAGAAGTGTGCGCATTGCCAAGTTTTCAAAAGCGTGTCGCGAGAGACTTCAAACTTTGCATGAACGCGGATATATTCCTTGTTCTGCAAGTATCCGTTTTATCGTTGCGTGGAAAGGTGAAGATGACACAAAGGAAACTGCCGTTGTATTGCCGGATATCTATTTGAGAAAATAGAATTTGAGTGCGAATAAAGGTTGAAAATTGCTGCATTTTTTCTTGGAAAGCGATGATTGTTGAAGGGGTAATACTGTTCCTCATCCCACCATGTTTTTGAGGGCAATGCCACTTTAGGCATTGCCCTCTTGCTTGCCAGAAAGCAAAAGAATACGGATTGTCAAGGTCGGGCGAAGCCCGTTTATTTCAACCTTGATAAGCCGTATTCTTTTTGCTATTACTCATACCCTTGTTGTCAGCAACTCTTTCATGGCAACTGCCATAACTCTTGTTTCGTAAAACCTGTTTTATGAACAGTTACCCGACGGTGGTTATTTTATCGCACAAAAGAAAATCCCGACCGGTTAAGGTCGGGATTTTCTTTGTATAAAACGGGGGCAAGAAGATGGTAGGTGTCTGATTTATTCGGCCTGCTTCGAGTATTTCTTGAGATAGATAACTCTCATGAGCAAGCTCTCGATAGGATTGATCGGCTTGCACTTACCGAAGAGGCCGGAGCCTATGTAGGTAAGGCAACTCTTCTCTGCGATCATCTCGACCGCACCTGCGTTGCTCTCATTCGAGCCGCAGCAGAGCGCGCCGCCGTCCTTGACGAGAACGCAGTGGCGACCCTTGAGCGCCTTGACGACCTTCTTGGGCGAATTCTTCGCGCACTTGAGGCTCACGCCGATTATCTGGGCGCTGTCATCAAGCTGAGGTTTAACAGTCTTGCCCATGGCGGCAACTGCGAGCACCTCGGGAGCCTGGGAATAAAGAATAGCATTGATATCCTCGCGTGAAGCATATATGGCGCGATGGAGGTCTGCCGTCGGAATCTCTCTCTCGCCGCTGACCGCTGAAGTTGCGGGATCGACGGTGACAGTATGCTCCTTGTCGCCCGCAGCGTAGAATACTATCTTTCCACTTGCGTCTCTGTACGAGTTATTATAACAGGTTTCGTCATGCTTTACAATAGTTTTTCCGTGTTTTTGTGCCCATGAAACACACATTTCGCTCAGGTCGGCAATTTTTTCTCCGAACTTTCTGTCAAAAAGGTCGAGAACATAAAGCGCGCTCTCGCGCTCGAGCGTGGCGGCGACATTGAACGCCTCCTCGCTGTCCTTGCCGTAGCAGACAGCGCCGTGATGCGCCATGATAACAGCCTTGCTGTCCATGTCGGCAGCGATAGCGGCGGCGACGCCCTTCTTGAGCTTCTTTGTGCCGGGCAGACCGTATGCGCCGAGCAGAACCTTGTCGCCTATAACTTTGCGGCCTTTTTCGCTGAGCGTCGGGATGCCCTGCATGGTCGCGCTTATAATGGAAGCGAACTTCTGATGAGTGTGAATAACAAAGCCCGCCTCGGGATGAGCCTTGTAGACCTCGGCATGAACGCCCTTTTCGGAGGAGGGCTTGACATTGCCCTCGTAGCTCAAGGTGTCGATCTTGACCTCGACGATATCGTCGGGGGTCAGTCCCTCATAGGGCTTTCCGCTCGGGGTTATGACAAAGCTGTTCTCGTCAACGCGGCAGCTGACATTGCCCCATGTTCTCGCGATGAGGCCCTTTTCGACAAGGCGCAGACCGGCTGCGATAACTTCTTTTTTTGCCTGTAAAATATCCATGAAAACCGTCCTTTCACGATAAAATCCGAATTGTGCTTGCGAACAATTTTGTACTACAGTTCAATTATAACACAAGAAGCCCAAAAGTCAACAAATTACTCTTTCGGCTCGCCGTCGGTCTCCTGATTCTCCTCTTCGGCTGAAATATTCTCCGGCTGGACTGCCGCGGCGTCCGCCTCAACGGATTTCTTCGAGCTGCGCCAGATATGGATAACGCCGTCGTCATTGAGTACCTTGAGCACGGTTATAACTATCGGCATAATAAATATTCCGATGAAGCCGAAGAGCTGGAGTCCGATGTACATGCCCATGATGCTGACTATCGGAGGGATGCCGAGGTTGCTCGCGACTATCTTCGGCTCGACTATCTGGCGTATGACAGTTATGCAGGCATATATGACAATGAGTCCGATTCCGAGTCCGTAGCTGCCGTTTATCAGCGAGAACACCGCCCACGGGATAACGACAGTACCTGTGCCGAGCACGGGCAGGATATCGACTATTGCGGTTATTATTGCGATAATAAATATATATCCGCTCTTGTACGCGCCGATGACTTTCAGCACGCTAAGACCTATCGACATCTCAGCAAAAGTTATGAGCATTATCAGCGCATATGACTTGACGAGCTTGCCCATGGACGAGAACACGATTTGTTTAGTTTTCGAGAGCGTTCTGCGCTTCTGCGGGGTCAGCTGATTCTTGATGAAGCCGACTATTCCGTCATATCCGGCGGTCATGAAGCAGGCGGCGATAATAAACAGGAGCACGCCGATCAAAATACTCGGAATCTGCTTCGCGGTTGACCAGACGCCGCTGAGCGGAGTCTTGAGGATAGACAAAAGATTGATATTGGAGTTCTGCTCGCCGCCCTGCGCGCGCTGAGCCGCACGCTCTTCTGATGATAGCAGGAGCTTGTCCGAGAATGATTTTATCGCATCCTCGGCTGAGCTTTGAAGTCCGTCCGGCAGACGCTCGGCGAAGCGATAGAGCGAAGTCTCCCAGCTTTTTACATAATCCGGCAGCTTCTTGAGCCACTCGGTGAGTGTCGAGGCGAGTCCCTTGACCTCGGACACGACCCTTGCGCCGGACAGGGCAACTATTGTTATCAGCAGCGCGATTATCAGCAGCACCGCGATAACCGAGACAATTCCCTTTTTGATATGGGTTTTCTTCGAGATAAAATTGGTCGGGCGCTGGAGCGCGGCGGCGACCAAGAATGCGAACAAGAACGGAGCGACTGTCCAGAATGCATATTTCATGAACAGATAAAACGCGCCGAGCACGAGCGCGATATATGCGACATTGATAAGTACGGCTCTTCTCTTTTCCACAGTGGCAGGGGACATTTTCTGCACCTCTTCTTTCAACCGTTTTTTCCTGCGTCCAATGACAAAACAGCATAATTTATTATATATATTATACTATTTTATCTTAAAACTCAATGAGTTTGAAAAATACTTCATAAAAATGTAAGAAAGTTTTCCTTTGGGTCTTTATCGCCGGGGCTGTTTGTGATAAAATAATAAAAATCAATGACAGTGGGGAGACAGTTATCATGTATATAGCGATAATGGGCTACGGCGTTGTCGGAAGCGGCGTTGCCGAGGTCATCAACAAAAATCACGACAGCATCGTGCGCAAGAGCACGCAGTCGGAGCTTGAGATAAAATATATTCTCGACCGCAAGGATTTCCCGGGCGACCCGAATGAGAAGCTTTTTATAAAAGATTTTGACATCATCCTCAACGACCCCGAGGTAAAGGTCGTTGTCGAGACGATGGGCGGACTTCATCCGGCGTATGAGTTCGTCTCCGCCTGCCTCAAGGCGGGCAAGAGCGTTGTGACCTCGAACAAAGAGCTTGTCGCGGCGAAGGGCTGCGAGCTGCTCGGATACGCCGCGGAGCACAATGTGAACTTCCTCTTTGAAGCGTCGGTCGGCGGCGGAATACCGATAATCAGACCGATAAGCCAGTGCCTCGCCGCAAACGAGATAAACGAATTCGCGGGCATTCTCAACGGCACGACGAACTTCATTCTCACCCGCATGATAAACGACGGCATGGCGTTTGAAGATGCGCTCAAGCTCGCGCAGGACAACGGCTATGCCGAGCGCGACCCCTCGGCGGACATTCTCGGCTTCGACGCCTGCCGCAAGGTATGCATTCTCGCGTCCCTGTGCTTCGGCAAGCATGTCTATCCCGACCAGGTTCACACCGAGGGCATAACCGAGATAACACTCGAGGATGTCGAATACGCCAAGGACTGGGGCGGAGTTATAAAGCTTCTCGGCAGAGCGCGCAAGAGCGAGGACGGCAAGCACATCTATGCGATAGTCAGCCCCGCATTCGTCGATCATCACAGCCAGCTCGCAAGCGTTGACGATGTTTTCAACGCGATTCTCGTGCGCGGCGACGCGATAGGCGATGTCGTATTCTACGGCAGAGGCGCAGGCAAGCTGCCCACCGCGAGCGCGGTCGTCGGCGACGTTATCGACTGCGCACGCCACGAGAACAAGCAGAAGTTCTTTGGCTGGGCGGACAGCGAAGAGGGCTATGTCTCCGACTATCTTGACATGCCTACGGCGCTCTATGTCAGGGCGCGCGCTCAGCAAAAGCAGCAGGTCATATCCTCGGCGGAGAAGACTTTCGGCGAGATAAAGCTCCTCAAGCGCGCCGGCGCGCCGGAGGACGAGTTCGCCTTTGTCACCCCCGTCGCCTCGGAGCGCGAGCTGCGCACAAAGCTCGAAACTCTTCTCGGCGCCGAAATCATCTCGACGATAAGAGTTACAGATTATTGATAGTTTTTCAAGAGGGACTGCCGTTTGGCAGTCCTTTTAAATTTTGCGGGAGTGATTGTGTGGTGCAAAGCGTTGTTTTATAGATTGAGAGTTCTTTATCGCTTAAGCCATAGCAACCCCCTAATTTGTCGCTGTATCTGTTTTCGCACGCCGGCGCCCGTTCAAAATAAAATCACCGCTCCGGATTACTGCTCCCAAAGGCAGTTTTATCCCTGCTGATATTGATAATCGCGCGGTCTTGTGGTATCATATGAGCATAAATTTCGGGAGACTGACGCATGAACAAAAAAGAGATTGCCGCGTTCTTTGACCGCATGGCGCCCGAGTGGGACGCCAACATGATAAAGAGCGACGAAAAGATAAATTTCATACTTGACGCCGCCGGAGTGAAAGAAAACTCCGTCGTGCTCGACGTTGCCTGCGGCACGGGGGTCATGTTCCCGTATTACCTCGCGCGCGGAGCGGAGCGCGTTATCGGCGTTGATATTTCGGCTCAGATGGCGCGGATAGCCGCATCGAAGATGCACGACCAGAGGGTCGAGGTGATCTGCGGCGATGTTGAGGAGATTCCCGTTGAGCGCCTGTGCGACTGCTGCGTTGTTTATAACGCATTCCCGCATTTTGAAAGCCCGGAGAGGCTCGTTGAGCGGCTGTCCCATTGGCTTAAAAGCGGCGGACGGCTGACCGTGGCGCACGGCATGAGCCTTGACGCGCTGCGCATGCACCACAAGGGCAGGGCTGACAGCGTCTCGCGCGAGATGCTGACTGCCGAGGAATTATCAGCAGTGTTCGCACCGTACTTTGATGTTGATGTCGCCGTTTCGGACGATGAAAAATTTGTGGTCTCCGGCGCAAAAAGATAAATAATATTAAAGGCTGCCCTTGAGGCAGTCTTTTTTAATGCGCAAAGCCCCGGGAGGATGTTGCCCCGGGGCTTCGCAGAAGAGTCATGATGAAAATAGAAGTTGTCTGTTTAAAGAAATTTGACAGCGATGACTATCAGCGCGACAACTGCCGCAAGAGCGGCAAGCGCCTTTGCTATCATCGGCTTTGCCATGTCCACGGTCGTGGGGACTACGCGCCATATCGCGTCTTTTATCGGCGTGTTGAGCTTGCCGTCGCAGAGCTGCTCATATGTCTTGGTATATGTCTTATAATTGCGCGGATCGTTCTCGTCGAGGACGAAGCAGCGCACGCCGCGCTGTTTTCCGTTGCCGTAGACATTGAAGCCCGCCGACTGAGTGAAGCCGACATCGATATTGCCAACCTTTCCGACATAGGAATTTTTGTGGTCGTGACCGGCATATACACCTAGCACATCTCCCTTTTCGCTGAGTGCCTCGAACTCGCCGGTATTTATATCCGGTATCGACGGAGGCTCTAATAATACAGAACCCTCGACGCACTTGGTCTCGTCTATTTTATAATGCTCGCCCTTGTGTATTCTGAACGCAGGTATCGCGCCCTTTTCGCGCTTGCCGACTCTTTTGAGAACATTGTAGTGCTCGAACATCGGTATGTGCTGGAATACAAGGGACGGAATGTAGTCTCCATTTTTGGCTTTCAGCTCGTCGCGCTTTTTCTTATACCAGTCTATTATCTGCGGGTCAAACGGCTCATATCCGCCGCCCTTTGCGTCAGTTCCGCTGTCGAAAAGATAGAGATTAAACGCGGTGCGTTTGCCGTCGGAGGACAAGATCGGTATATTATATGTTCCGCCTCCGTCGATGCCCTCCGCCTGCTCGCCCACGCATCCGGGCAGGGCTTTGTATATCTTTTCGAACTGGTCTTTGTTGCTTATCCCGACCTGCCTGTCGTGGTTGCCGAAAGTGACGGCGAACGGGATGTGCCTGTCGGTCACGGGCTTTAAGAGCTTGCCGACAGTCTCGGCGACGCTCTCTATTAGCGCATCGCCCTTGCCCTTATACGAGACTCCGTAGCCCTTTATCTGATCGCCGGTGAGCACGACGAGATCGGGCTTCTCTTCTTCGAGAGCCGCATTGATGAGCTTTATCGTATCGGGCGACACATCCGGTATTTCCTGAATATCGGTTATCTGCATTATTTTAAATTTTCCGTCGGAGTTGAAGCGCATATTCACTCCCCCTGTTCTGCAACGGGCTTTTTCTTTCTGTGGATAACGAACCTGTTGAGCGGATATGTCCAGAGGGTCGGCACGGTCATAACGACGACCTTTGTCAGCAGCTCGATGAGCGCGTTGCTGCGGCCGCTGTTCTTGATGAGCGTGCCGAGGAATGCGCCAAACCAGGTGTTGAAAATAATCGTACACACGACCATTATCGCATACAAAACAGTCGAGAGCAGCGGATTCGCGTCCGCCTTGAAAGTTATCTTTCTGTTCATGACGAACGCTATCGCGTAACCGACGACGGTCGAGATGAAATACGAATACATATAGCCCTTATACTCGACGCCGAGGAACGCGAGAATGGGACTGTCCGTCACAGGAACATCGTTGAGGGACTTGAACACGACATACTGGAGCAGAGCGAACACCCCGAGCTCTATCAGCGACGAGGATGCGCCTGCAAAAGTGAATTTTATGAATTTCCATATCTCTGCGTGCTTTTCGAAAAAGCTTCCGCCCTTCTTGACGGCATTGGTTTCTTTCATGACTTTATTTGCCGGGCGCGTGCGTTTTCGTTGGTTTATATGCCCGGTTTCTCCCTTCCGCTATCAGTTTAACCCGCAAGAAGCCGAAGCATCAACCGACTTTTGGTAAAGCGAAAGTAAAATCCGTGTAAACAGCTCCGCTGCTTGGCTCGCACAAAACAGCAAAAAGCCATAATCCACTTTGAAGAGTGAATTATGGCTTTTGATTTTATATGCTGTTATTCTCAGCCGCCTATTTTCTCCTTGCCGCCCATATACGGTCTGAGGGCTTCGGGAATATTGACGCTGCCGTCGACATTGAGGTTGTTTTCGAGGAACGCTATGAGCATTCTCGGCGGAGCAACAACGGTGTTGTTGAGCGTATGGGCAAAGTGCTTGCCGTCCTTGCCGTTGATGCGTATTTTCAGCCTGCGCGCCTGTGCGTCGCCGAGGTTCGAGCATGAGCCGACCTCGAAATACTTCTTCTGTCTGGGCGACCACGCCTCGACATCTATAGACTTGACCTTGAGATCCGCGAGGTCACCCGAGCAGCACTCGAGGGTGCGCACCGGGATATCGAGAGTGCGGAAGAAATCGACCGTGTTCTGCCAGAGCTTGTCGAACCACATCTTGCTGTCCTCCGGCTCGCAGACGACTATCATCTCCTGCTTCTCGAACTGGTGGATGCGGTAAACGCCGCGCTCTTCTATACCGTGAGCGCCCTTTTCCTTGCGGAAGCAGGGGGAGTAGCTCGTGAGGGTCAGGGGCAGAGTCTCGGGCTGGATTATTGTATCGATGAACTTGCCTATCATCGAATGCTCGCTCGTGCCGATGAGATAGAGATCCTCGCCCTCGATTTTATACATCATCGCGTCCATCTCGGCAAAGCTCATAACGCCGGTGACGACATCGCTTCTTATCATGAACGGCGGCACACAATAAGTGAAGCCGCGGTCGATCATGAAATCGCGCGCATATGAAATAACTGCCGAATGGAGTCTGGCGATATCGCCCATGAGATAATAGAAGCCGTTGCCCGCGACCTTTCTTGCGGAGTCGAGGTCGATGCCGTTCATCTTCTCCATTATCTCTGTATGATACGGAACTTCGAAATCGGGCACTACGGGCTCGCCGAAGCGCTGGATTTCAACATTCTCGCTGTCGTCGCGGCCTATCGGCACGCTCGGATCGATGATGTTCGGGATGACCATCATTATCTTCTTTATCTTCTCGCCGAGCTCCTCTTCGAGCTTCTCGAGTTCAGCGAGTCTCGCGGCGTTCGCGCTGACCTGAGCCTTCACCTCTTCCGCCTCGTCGCGCTTGCCCTGCGCCATGAGCGCGCCTATCTGCTTCGACAGGCGGTTGCGGCTGCCGCGCAGCTCATCAGCCTCGCCCTTTGCGGCGCGGCAGAGCTTGTCAAGCTCAATGACCTCGTCAACGAGCGGAAGCTTCTGATCCTGAAACTTCTTTTTGATGTTTTCTTTGACTATTTCGGGGTTTTCTCTGACAAATCTGAGATCCAGCATTTTATATCCTCCTGCATCATATTTAATAGAAAACACCCTCAGAACGGCTCCCGCCGTCCCAAGGGTGCAATAAGCACGGTACCACCTTGTGTTTAACTCTCAGCCCATAACGCGGGCACGCGGCAGAACTCATCGCCCTGCGGCTCGAAAGCGGAATAGACCCTGCGGACGAAGGAAACTCGCAGCAAACATTTCCCTCTCTGATCGTCCCGAAAAGATCCGTGTTCTTCGTCACAGCCTTTATAATATGGGATTATTATACCCCGAAGAAAAATCAAAGTCAAGCCTGTTTTTGCGCCTGTCTGCGCGGCAGGAGCTTAGCTTTTGCAAGAACTTTTACGAGGGTCGGGATTATCGCGAGCTGGATAGCGAGACCCGGCAGGCAGGTGACGAACGACGCAGTCACCCAGACGGAGAACGAATAGTTTCCGGCGGAGAAGATGAGGGCTTTGAGTATGCCCGAAACGACGCGCCCGGAGATGAGCGCGACAACGAGGCTCGTGTAGAGCGAGAGATATGTAGTCTTATACTTGAACGCGTACATCATAAGACCCGTCACTGCGCCGTAGACTGCGAGCTCCGCCATCATCGACGGCAGGATAGCCATGGGCGGCATCTGAGTCAGAAGCGACGAGAGCAGGGGACCGAGCAGGCCGCATACGAGCCCGTACTGCCAGCCGCAGATAAGTCCGCACAGCAGCACCGGGATATGCATCGGCAGGAATATCGTTCCGGCGTTTTTGACCATGTGGAACGCCATGGGCAGCACGATACACAGCGCGACGCACAGCGCGGTTATGACCGTCTTTCTGATTCGCATTGAATTCTTGTTTGTCATGGGGATCGTCCTTTCAAAAAAACAAAAAGCGGGGGTACGGCACTCCCTCCTGGAAGCGCAGTTACCCTCGCGGCAATGTTTTCACGTTATTTTAAAAAAATCTTCGCTCTCTTCTGAAAGCCCGATCCCTTCATAAGATCGCGATTATTATATCACATTTCAAGCGAAAATCAAGACCCTTTTCCGATTTCTTTCACGGCGGACTGAACGAGCTTCGCCATCGGGATATCCCCGACGCCGACGACTATATTGTCGCAGTGGTTGACAGGGACGAGTACACGCTTTGCGTCGCTCTGCCCTATCGCCGCCGCCATCTTCGGCGTTATCTCGCCGAGCAGCGCATCGGCTATGACTATGCCGACGGGA
>ULJS01041089.1_pt1 | contig 13157 bp, 8 predicted proteins | sample 1950911 | NCBI WGS metagenome assembly ULJS01 (sample SAMEA4835475, study PRJEB28245) | human gut metagenome | biome: gut microbiome; material: fecal sample | place: Denmark | collected 2008
GTCGTCATCTTCACTGCACGAAGCCAGCGAAAGACCCAGTACAAATGAAAGTATTCCTAAATATATCTTTGTCTTCATATATACTAAATTCATTTAAGTGGTTATTCAATGGTCATCGAAATTATCTCAACCTTCACATCCGGCTGTCCGTCTTCGGTGGCAGCCACAGTAGCAAGTCCCTTATTCTGGATACCGATACAGATACAACTGCTTCCTTCGTAAGTCACAGTGGCACCGGTGGTATTGGTCACGGACACAGTCTGTACAGCTCCTTCGGCAGTATCAAAGGCCACGGCATGAGCCAGGTTGTAGCAGTCATCTTCCCAAGCATTTCCGATGTTATTGTCCATAATCACGGTCTTAGGAGTCGCGCCCTCGTTCCAAGTGATTCCACTCAGCACTTTGTACTGTATCTTCAGCGTCTGGTTCTTTTTCAACTTCACCTTCGTGATGTCGATCGGCCATCCCGCGTCACCACCGCCCCAAGGATTGTAGAACTGCAAGCGCAAACGATCGGGATTTCCGTCACCGAAAAGAATTTGTACCTTGCTGTTGTCTACCTTGATTTCAGTAGGCCCGGTAGGTCCGGTAGCGATAGGTTTGTAGTTGAGGTTGGCACAAAGATAAGAATCCACGGCTCCCTTGTCATTGGTCGTTGCAGGCACACCCATCTGGAAAGAGCTGGTGACATCGCAAGCCATTACGGTAAACTCGCTTCCCTTCACTTCCACCGTGCGCTTATCACCGGTAGCGGTGAGGACGGTTATCTCAACCGGATTGCCGTCGGCATCCATAAATTTCAATTTGCCGTCTTCAATGGCAAGCTTACCGGCATTGGTACCGTCATCCCATTTGTAGCCATCGGCCGTGCTGCTCAATACCAGCTCATAGTCGGCAATGGAAGCATCGGCCACAGGTGCCCATGAAGAACCGTACTGTCCCTTCACTACGCTTTCCCAAGCAGCAGAGCCACCATTCCACCATGTCCAGTCATAAGGTTCTTCATCATTGATGAGGAAGCGTGCCTCATTGCCCACATAGGTGACACCGTTGATTTCAGTAGTGAACAGTTTGGTTGCCAAATCTTCAATGGCAGGCTGTTGTACTTCGGCAGGCTGAAGCAAACCCGGATCTTCAGTCGGTATGATACTGGGGTCATTATAAGCCTCTTCGGAAATGAAGTTCCACACCAGCCACCACGGACCTTCGCTATTGGTACGCATCGTAGCTACCTGCAGCAGATAAGGAGTACATTCTATAATCTTGATGTCGTTGGTATAGTTGGAACAGACATCATCAAAACCCTCGTTATGCAATGAATAGGTACCGCCATAGAAAGATATGACAGGGCGTTTCGGGTCAGACACATTCAAGTTGAAAGTTCCGGTGGCATCCGTCGTGCCCGAAGCAGCCACCCGATGAAGTTCCACCGTACAGCCTTTCACAGCATCCAGGCCGAAAGTGATGTACGACTGGAAATAGGGGTCGTCTGCCGGAATGAGCCACGATTGGATACCCGGATCCCAGTTGGGAGCCCAATTGGCGCTACCAATCATAAGGTCGGTAATATTGCTTCCATCATTTTTCACATCAGTGTGGCTCATGTACATCACCGGTCCCGAACAACGGCCAATACCAAAGTTCTTGTCAATGGGAACCCACTTACGGCTCTTGCCCACTCCACCTGCAAGGTTAGCCCAGATAGGGTCTTCGAGCATGGCAAAGTTATTGGTCTCTACCTTGAAGGTATATGGTTCGCCATATACCGGACCTGCCGGTGTGGAAGCGCCGAAAGTCACGCTATATTCTCCGGCAAAAGGAAGTGCCAAGTCAAGAGTGGTCTTTTGAGAAGGACCGCTTGGAGTGACCCACAAGGGAGTGGCTCCCTTGATGAGCGAAGTCAGATGAATCGTATTAGGATCATTGGCATCAGGGGTCACCGTATAGGCGATACCTTCCACCAAATCATCGGAAACATAGGTTTTTGCCCCCATCTCGTACTCTTCGGGCGAGCAAGCGGAAAATATCAAAGCCGCTCCTGCCAATATGGAAAAGAATGATTTAAGTCTCATATCTTATTGTTTTTATTTTTTATTTACTCTATTAATGGTACTCACCATCCGGGATTCTGCACAAGTACACTCTGTGAAAGGTTAATTTGATTATAAGGAATCTGGCTCAAGCCTTTGGTGGCTTTCACACGGTCGACCCGTATGGTTATTGCATCATCAGCGCCTCCACTCTTCACCTTGACACCATTCAAGGCGAGCTTCTCGGCTGCCACGTCTATACCTTGACGCAGGAGATCCCAATAATTAATGCTTTCAAAAGCAAATTCAAGACGACGTTCTTCCATAATAGCTTGTTGAGACACACTCTTAGCTTGATAGTTGGCCGATACTGTTCCGTTGTCATCAACCTGATAAGCACGCTTACGCACTTGGTCGAAATAAGTTTGCGCATTGGGGCTACCCAGTTCTGCGGCCATCAACAATACGTCGGCATAACGGATAATAACGTAGTCTTGGCGGTTCTGTGTCTGGAAGTCACCGCTACCATCCTGCTTACCGGCATGGCTTCCATCGGCATAGCAAAGGGGAGCATACTTCTTCACAGCATAGCCGGTATATTCACGCCAGTCATTAAAACTGGTGGTAAAGTCGGCCGAACCGGTGATTCCTTCCCCTACCAAATCAATGATAGAAGCCGAACGGCGGAGGTCACCAGTGGGAAACGCTTCCACAAAATCAGGATTTACCGTCAATGCGCCCCATCCCTTGCAATAGGGAGCAGCATTAAGCTGGCGCATACCCAACATCACCTGCCAACGGTTGGAGTCATTATTCCCGTTATAATCCTGAGTAGCGGTAAATTTCAACGCAAGAATGGTTTCCTTGTTTCCATCACCGGCATATGTACCCTTCAAAGTTTCATAGTCTCCTTTTTCGGCCACTTTTGCAGAAGAAGCCGGCCATAAATTCTTGAATTGCGGTACCAAACCATATTCTCCTGAAGCGATTACGTCTTCTACAGCAGCCAAAGCTTCGGCACGAGTCACCTCTGCAGGTTCTTCACCGTAATATCCGGTATAGAAAAGATAGGCACGTGCCAGCAAAGCCTCGGCGGCATATTTTGTAATATGTCCGTCGTTCTTGGTATAGTCGGCCTTGGGATAAGCGTCACCGGGAATATTCTCGATAGCATATTTTAAGTCAGTAAATATGGCACTGAACACCTCTTTGGCAGGTGAAGGAGCGCGATTTTCGTTTACCGGTTCCAGAAAGAGTGGGATATTCCCCCATAAACGAACCATATCCAGATAAAGCAATGCACGCAACGTACGACATTCGCCCATATAGATACCACGTTTGCTATCCGATTCATTCCATACAATCTGCTCTTCATGAGCTATCAGCTCGTTGCAACGATAGACGCCCGCATAATAATTTTTCCAGTCACCTTCGTATAGGTTGAGGTCAGCCGGCGATTGGGAGATGTCAAAACGGTCAATGGCCTGATAGCCACGTCCATCGGCATTTCCGGTAGCGCCAAAACACTCGGCACTCATCACCTCGGAAGCCATATAAAACCCTACCATCATGGCTGATGAAGTCTGGCGCCAACCATCATAACAACCTATCAGAGCACGATAAGCATCTTTTTCAGTCTTATAGAATGTACCGGTTGAAGATTCAGTCTTCGACGTAACATCGAGAAAACTGTCGGTACACGAAGCCAGTCCCAAACTCAGGAGCAGGACACTTGCCATAAATATATTTTTGTTTTTCTTCATATCAGTCTATATTTTAAAATTTCAAGTTAACACCAAACAATACGGTACGGGGACGGGGGTAATAACCTAAATCAACGCCCGATACCCAACCTTGTCCGTTATCTCCTTCGGGACCATAACCTATTTCCGGATCCATGCCGTCATATTTGGTAAATGTGAACGCATTCTGTACCTGAGCATAGATACGGCACTGGCTGATGACCTTACATCTCAGTAGCTTGGCAAAGTCGTAGCCCAAAGTAATGTTACTGATTCGCAGGTAATCACCATCCTGCACATAGAGGTCTGAGAACTGCCAGTTGAGATTCTGGTCTGTGACACGAGGTATGCGATTGCTGGTTCCCTCTCCTGTCCAACGTCCTAAAATTGCAGTAGTATAATTGGCTTGCTTGGAGGTATGGTTACGATAGCTCTGGACAATCTGCTGTCCGAAAGCACCGTTGGCCACTACAGAGAAATCAAGTCCTTTCCAGTTGAAACCGAGATTGAAGCCCATAGTGAAATCAGGAATACCGTTACCAAGATCGGTCTTGTCAAGCTCGTTCACCCGTCCGTCATGGTTGATGTCCACAAACTTCACGTCACCTGGTTGTACGTCAGCTTGCAGCACACCGTTACCAGCCTTAATCCAATCCTCTATTTCTTGATTGTTTTGGAATATGCCTGCTGTCTTGAAACCATAGAAATAACCGATAGGCTTACCATTCTCGGCACGATAGAATTCAGGAGTATTGTCATACAACTGGTTGGTAGAGCCATGAATGATACCATCGTCGTTAGGAATCTCTCCGACCTTATTCTTATTGTAGGCACCGTTGATACCGATATTGTAACTAAAGTCTTTGCCTATTTGGTCATTCCAAGTAAGATTGAGTTCCACACCGGTGTTTTTCACTCCACCGCCATTAATATAAGGAGCACCTGCTCCGGCAGTAGCAAGAATAGGAGCCACCACGAGCCAGTCTTTAGTATCTTTAATGTAGAAATCGAAATTAACACCCAGGCGACTGTTGAGGAATCGGGCATCAAGACCGATATTGGTCTGCTGTGAAGTCTCCCACTTGATGTCAGCATTAGCCAGACGACTAGGGTAAGCTCCCCAGTTGGTTCCGAGCTGTGCCGCAGCATCCGAGTCGCCGTAACCGCTGCCGAAAAGATAGTGTGTATTGGTACTCTTGATAGGAGCCAGATATTGGAATGCGTCAATGTTGGCATTACCCACTTGTCCCCAGCTGGCACGTATTTTCAGGAAGTCGAGCCAGTTTTGCGTACTTTCCATGAATTTTTCGTTAGTAATGGTCCATCCTGCCGATACCGAAGGGAAGTAACCAAAACGGTTGCCTTTGGCAAAGTTGCTCGAACCGTCTGCACGCAAAGTAGCATTGACCATATAAGTTTCTTTCCAGTTCCAACCCAATCGGCCGAAATAGGACACCTTGCGGCTCTCGGTATGCGGATTGCCACTGGCACCCAAGCCGTTGGTCGAATCGGAGGCCGTTCCGTTGCCCACAAAAGCATGCTCCCAATCATCAAAACCTTCTTTCAACATACCATTTTTAGCTTCGATATAAGTGCCCTCGTAACGATAGGCTTCCATACCCAGCAAGGCGTTGAACGAATGTTCTCCCATAGTCCAGTCATAAGAAGCCGTATTGGTCCATGTCATACCCAAAGAGTGATTGGCATTTTGAGATACGGTAGTACGTTCTTCATTATATATATATTGGCTGAACTTGTAGAGAGGCTTGAAACTACGGTATTCGCTGGAACCATAAACCACACCGAATACAGACTTTATCTTCAAATTCTTGACAGGCTGCAATTCAGCATAAACATTACCGGAAAAAGTAGCCGTTTTGTTCTCATTGTTGCTGTCGGTCATCATTAAACCATAAGGGTTTCCATCACCTTTATTCCAGTCACTGGTACTGGTGTCATTGTAAGGCGAATCATAAAGATTATTATCGCTATAGACAGGAGCGATAGGCGATGTTCCGAATGCACCGCGTAAGGTATTATTATATTGGTTGCCTACACTGATACCGTTATTCATCTTATATACAAAACTCACCTGCTCGCCCACTTTCAAAATATCCTTGAAAAGTTTGTGCTCGCTGTTCACACGGAAATTGTAACGCGAATAGTTAGACACATCCGAACCGCCGACAATACCTTCCTGACTCATATATCCTAACGAAAGGGCATAAGTGGAAGTTGCGCTTCCACCAGTGACACCCAGCGTATAGCTCTCCGTTGTGGCATTATCTTTGAACATAGTATCTACCCAATCCGTATCATACACATTGCCATTGGCATCGTAAATAGACTGGTATTGGCTCCAATCGTAAGCCGAAAGTCCGCTATTCAAAGCCTGCTCATCCATAATGGCCATATACTCTTTTGCATTCAGCATATTAGCCTTACGAGCTACATTCTGTATTCCATAATAAGCATCGAAACTAATCTGCGCTTTACCTTCGCGCCCTTGCTTGGTAGTAATAAGCACTACACCATTAGCACCGGCCGAACCGTAGATAGCCGCACTAGCCGCATCTTTCAGTACATCTATACTTTCAATATCGGCAGGATTCAAAGTAGAAATATCACCACCCACACCATCAATCAGATAAAGAGGAGCACTATTTCCCACGGTACCAAGACCACGGATACTCACTTTCATGTCAGCACCCGGTTGACCGGAAGTCGAAGCAATACTTACACCCGGTGTCTGTCCCTGCATAGCCTGCAAGGGATTGGTTGTATTCATCTTGGCTATTTCGTCACCCTTCACCTGAACAGTGGCACCCGTCACCAATTTCTTCTTCTGGACACCATAGCCCACTACAACCACTTCATCCAACATTTCCGTGTCCTCCTTCAGCACCACATTGATGACGGAAGAAGTACCTACCTTGATTTCCTGTGATTGATAACCGATGTAAGAAAACACCAGTGTCTGTCCTTGTTGGGCACTTACCGAATACCGGCCATCAATGTCGGTAATTCCACCCTTAGCGGTTTCTCTCACCTGCACGCTGACACCTATCAACGGCTCACTATCCGTAGCCGATGTCACAACACCCGAAATGGTCTTGTTTTGAGAAGGATTAGCCTGCAGGCTACTGATTGCAGGTACAAGAAACAAAAGTACCAATGCAACACGGCATAAACGCAGATTTATGCACTTTTCCAAGAATGTTTTTCTCATTGTACATTATTTAATGGTTAATATCAAAGATTCATTGTGTTCTTCAATTAATACCAAAGAACTCGGATGCAAATGTATGGAGGAACAAGAAAAGAATGTCGAGAAATTGTTACGAAGAGTATATGATTTCGTTAATCAAGGCTTCTAAAATGTTACTAAAAAAGGTATAATTTGTTTTCCGTCCCTTCTCTAAGCCTTTTGAAGAGGGGCTATTCTTCCCATTCCCCTCAATACCGGAATTGGTTTCACCTCACTTTTCCATCCCCAATATACTTTCTCCGGAGTACAAAGAACCATTTCTTTCTAAAAACGTTCTCAAGGAAGAACAACCTAAAGCTTAACAGATAATGAAAAAATTAGTAGTATTTGCAGTACTTGCCGCAATCGTGGCAAGCTGCGCCGATGACAATCCGCCCCAGATAGAAAAAAGCAGTGAGTTGGTATCACCACGACTTTTGATGGACGTGTCCACAGAAAGCGGACAAAGCCCGCTGACCGGCATACTGACCATCATGCCCTGCAAGGCGGGCACCTCTATTTATTATGGAAACTACATAAACCGGAAGCTGACACCTTTTTACGGTTACTACCAAGTTAAAGACGGAGCTTTCTATAACGATGGCGTCAATCGAGAGTTATCCTTACCCGCAGGTCTCTATAACATGATTTATTGGGGAACCCCTAAATACGAGGAGCCGATTTATGCACATCCTCTCATGAGGGACCCGGTCTACATCTTAGGCGAAGACATGTCCCGGCAACACTTCTCCCTATTCAAAATGGAAGCGGACACAACCTATTATCCGGTATTCGACCTGGTACACGCCGTCCAGCCTGCCAACATTGGAAGTGAGGACCTGAAAGCATCCCTCAAACGGGTAGTGACCGGACTGAAAGTAATCATCAAGGACAAGAACAACGGCATCCTCAGTTCGAGCATCGACAGCATGGTGGTGCGCATCACCAATATTGCTGGAGAACTGAATTTCTACACCGCCGCTCCTCAAGGAAGCCCACGCACAGTAGCCTTCCCTCTGGTCCGTTCCGTCGACGGTACACAAATGAGCAACGCCACCGTCATGCTCTTCCCTTCTTTCGGGAAACCGGAATTCCAGATGAGCATCATACTGAAAAATGGAAACGTGAAAAGTTTCAAGCAAACATTGAACGGACCTTTGGAAGCAAACTCCAAACTGACCCTGACCCTCACTCTGGGAGACATCTTTTCCGAAGAATCATCCGGAGAATTCACCCTTGACAACTGGAACGAGGAAAGCCAGACAATCGATGTCCCTTCATTGGATTGAGCTTGCAGCATCAAGGAAAGATAGAACGGTGCGCGTCCATCTTATAAAAAGGCAACGTGAACCAGAAAGTGGAGCCCTTGCTCAACTGTGACTCCACCCCTATCTCTCCTTTCAGTTCCTTCACAATGTTTTGCGAAATGGCCAGTCCCAGTCCGGTACCTTGCTTAAAGGAATCCAGCTTCACAAAGCGGTTAAAAATCCCCTGCGCATTCTCAGATGATATCCCCGTCCCGGTATCGGTGACATAAAAACGGATATAGCTATTTTCGGGCATTCCGTAACCAATGGTAATGCTACCGGCAGCAGTAAACTTCAGCGCATTACTGATGAAGTTATTGAATACCTGAGTAATTCTGCGCTGATCGGTATACAGCAGCAAACCGGGCAATGGCGTAACCGTGACCAGACGCACGTCTTTATTGGTCAGCCTGATACTTGTAGCCTGCTCTATCTCGGACACCATTTTATTGATATCCACGTTAGCATAGACATACTCCAATGTACCGGCTTCTATCTTCGACAAATCCAGAATGTCATTGATGAGCTGCAACAGCAGTTCATTATTCCGCTCTATAATATCGAGATACTCCACCCGTTCTTCCTCAGACACTTCCGTGGCCAAAATACTCGAAAAACCAACTATTGCATTGAGCGGAGTACGTATCTCATGACTCATATTGGCCAGGAAAGCCGATTTTATCCGGTTGGACTCCTCAGCCTCCTCTTTGGCCAGACGTAGCTTGCGCTCCATGATTTTCAAATCAGTAATGTCCCAAGCAGTATAAACAATCCACTTGCGACCATCAGAAAGCTTTATAAAATTATTGTTCTGGAAGGTAAACCGCTCCTCGTTCTTCTTGGTAAAAAAACGTCGTATACCTTCTTGTGGAATCCCCGTCTTGACCAACTCTTCATCCTCCTTCCTAATTAAAGCCGCAGCCTCTGGCATTGTTTCAAAATCCGTCTTGCCTATAGCCTCTCTGGCCGAACATTCAAAGAGTTCCTCTGCCTTTTTATTCCAAAAAGTATAGCGCATCCCATCATTCACATCCTTCACTTTTGCCGCAATGGGAAGATTATCAAGAATGCCTTCCAACAGTTGCAGATACCTCTCCCGGTCCCTTTCCCTCAATTTCTTCATCCGCCTCTGCATGAAGAAAAAGAAGAGGCACAGCACCAATGTACCTAAAAGAATGGAAATATAGACCATCTCTCTTTGAACAAACCCGTCGGGAATATCAAGCCTTTCCTGCAAGGTGAAAGCAGTATCGAAAAGTTCGGGGCTTTCAGCCATTTTGTCAGCCAATGCCGGATGAACAAAGATTATACAAAAAGAGAAGAATATCGTCAGTAACCGAATACTTCCGAGAGGTAAAAAAAGAGGAACATGTTTTGTCATAATTGGCAAACATTTAATAATTAAATAGTTAGATAAGATTCCAGCTACTGCAAATTTAGAAAAAAATAAATGCGAAAACAGTATCTACGAAATAAATTTGCATTTTACACCCATTATTTTGTATTTAATGCCGAGAAGAGAATATTTTGAGAATAACCCAATACAAAAGGATGATACAGCACAATCAGCTAATGCCTATATGAGCTTATCAGGAAGGAATCGTCGCTTTTCAAAACATGAGATTAAAACCTTTTTTACGTCCAGTATTGTATTTCTCAATCTCTGACGCAAATGATTTTTTCAGCTGCGCTGCCATAAAGTCCAAGAAAGGCTGACTGTTCTCATCTTCTTGCGACTGCCGCAAAGAAAGAATATAGTCGCCCCTATCTTCTTTAAAGATTTTCGTCGGAAAAAGATGATGGCAGAACTGGATATAGTTCATCAACAAACGAGCCGTTCTCCCATTGCCATCTACCCACGGATGAACGGTTACCAAATTGAGATGAGCATTGAAACTCAATTCATATCGTTCCCGAAATGTTTCCATATTCTTTTGCTTTTCTCTCAATATAGAACAAAGTTCTTCTACTTTAGCGGGAACTTTAGGATAGCTCATATAAGAACACCCGCCCACCCCAGCAGTAACGCCGCACAAACGAAATTCACCTTTAGAAGAATCAAAAGAACCGCCCATTACATTATATACACTCCCAGTAGTACGCATTAGAGCAGCATTCAATTTTTGTAAGAAAACAGGCGTAATTTCCGCATTTTGTGCACTTTCTTCTTTGGCGAGTTCGTATGCCTTCTTCAAATCCTCATTCATCAGATGATAGACCAACGGCTTTCCTTTAGCTGTTACCCCCTCATCAAAAAGCAACTGGGTATCCAATTCGGTAAGTGTAGAGCCCTCAATAGCAGTAGAATGGGTAATAAGCGAATAGAGGTAGTACTTTTCATAGTCTACCGACTGACTGATACCAAGCCTCACAAATTCTTGATTCAGTACTTCTATCTCTTGCCAGATATCTGTTCCCATGAGCAAAGGGCATAAAAGATAAGTATAAAAAGAAAGCGGGAAAAGCATTAAAACTTTCCCCGCTTCTTTATTTCGTACCCAGACCCGGGGTCGAACCGGGATGGAAGTGAATCCACTGGTGTTTGAGACCAGCGCGTCTACCGATTCCGCCATCTGGGCATGTTTGACTTCTCAAATGCGGTGCAAAGATACAGCTTTTTTCTAAACCTGCAATACTTTTCCTAAAAAAAGGCGAAAAAAACGATAAAACCTGCTTGAATCATTCCTTGTTTGTAAAATATGCAGTACATTAGCAGAAACTTTTAAAATCAATAGCATGGTAACCAATAAGGATAATTTCTGTGTAATTATGGGCGGAGGAATCGGCAGCCGTTTCTGGCCATTCAGCCGCAAGACACTTCCAAAACAGTTTCTGGATTTCTTCGGTACAGGACGTTCCTTGCTGCAGCAAACCTTCGACCGCTTCAAGCAGGTAATCCCCATGGAAAATATACTTATCGTAACAAATGACTTGTATGCCGACCTTGTAAAAGAACAGCTTCCCGAACTTAAACCCGAACAGATTCTACTGGAGCCGACACGCAGGAATACAGCCCCCTGCATTGCGTGGGCTTCCTATCATATCTGCGCCTTGAATCCGAACGCCAATATAGTGGTAGCTCCTTCGGACCACTTAATCCTGAAGGAAGGCGAATTTCTGGCAGCTATCGAAAAAGGGCTGGACTTCGTTTCCCAATCGGACAATCTGCTGACACTCGGCATCAAGCCCAACCGTCCGGAAACCGGATATGGCTATATACAAATAGCCGAAGCCGCCGGTGATAATTTCTACAAGGTAAAAACCTTCACTGAAAAGCCCGGACTGGAACTGGCAAAAGTATTCGTGGAAAGTGGAGAATTCTATTGGAACTCTGGTCTGTTCATGTGGAACGTAAATACCATCATCAAGGCAAACGAAGCCCTGCTGCCCGAGCTGACTTCCAAACTGGCCCCCGGCAAAGATGTGTATGGAACAGTCCAAGAGAAACAATTCATTGATGAGAACTTCCCTGCTTGCCCCAATGTCTCCATAGACTTCGGCATCATGGAAAAGGCAGACAATGTATATGTGTCATTAGGCGATTTCGGCTGGTCTGATTTAGGAACCTGGGGGTCTTTGTATGATTTGTCTCCCAAAGATGAAGCAGGCAATGTAGCCTTAAAATGTAAATCCCTCATCTATAATAGCAAAGACAATATCGTGGTGCTGCCCGACAACAAACTTGCAGTTATCGACGGTTTGGAAGGTTATCTCATAGCCGAGTCGGACAATGTATTACTGATTTGCAAGAAAGATGAAGAACATACCATCCGCAAATATGTGAATGATGCCCAGATAAAACTGGGAGAGGAATACATTTAAATTAAAAATTAAAGGATAGGTGCCGAAGGCAAAAAAATAGCGGGAGCTGGATGAAGTCCAACTCCCGCTTCCGTTTATTTAGGGGAGGAAAATAAACCGATTAAAGCACTGCACGGATAGCTTCTGCCACAGCCTTGAATTCTTCGTCCGTCAGTTTCAGTTTGGGATTGGAGAAAAGCATATCTTTTTCGTTCTGCATAGGAATCAAATGTATGTGCGCATGAGGCACTTCCAGCCCCAATACCGCTTCTCCTACCTTTCTACACGGAAAGGCCTTGCCGATGGCAAGTGCCACTCTCTTGGCGAAAACATGCATCGCCGCCAAATCCTCATCGTTCAAATCGAAGATATAATCCACTTCCTGCTTGGGAATGACTAATGTATGACCTTTTACCAACGGATTGATGTCAAGGAACGCAAAGAATCTGTCATCCTCCGCCACCTTGTAGCAAGGTATTTCACCTGCGATAATTCTACTGAATATTGTTGCCATAGCTATAAATTATAAAATAAGGCAAGCCCGTATGCGGACCTGCCTTCCTTTAAAAGGATATGTTCACTACTTCCAGGTTAATCATGCCCTGCGGAACTTTAATTTCTGCGATGTCACCTACTTTCTTGCCAAGCAGACCTTGTGCAATCGGAGTATTGACGGAAATCTTTCCTTCCTTCAGATTGGCTTCACTTTCGGAAACGATAGTATAAACCATCTTCATGCCATTCTTCACGTTCTTAAGCTCTACCTTATTGAGAATCTGTACAGAATCGGTTTTCAACTTCGACTCATCAATAATCTTAGCGTCGGCAATGGTCAGCTTCAAGTTGTTAATTTTCATCTCAAGCATACCTTGAGCTTCCTTGGCAGCGTCATACTCTGCATTTTCCGACAAATCACCTTTGTCACGCGCTTCGGCAATGGCAGCCGATATTTTGGGACGTTCCACCGTCTCCAGGTGTTTCAATTCGGCCATCAATTTCTTGTAGCCGTCTTCTGACATATAAGCCATAC
>ULJS01035123.1_pt1 | contig 12191 bp, 5 predicted proteins | sample 1950911 | NCBI WGS metagenome assembly ULJS01 (sample SAMEA4835475, study PRJEB28245) | human gut metagenome | biome: gut microbiome; material: fecal sample | place: Denmark | collected 2008
AATCGGCACGTATTGCAGCCATTGAGTCCAGTGCTGACGGTATTTGCTGGACATTCAGTCCGATGGTGGATATTTGCCGTGATGCCCGTTGGGGGCGTGTGTCCGAGGGCAACGGTGAAGACCCGTTTCTGGGAGCAGCCATTGCGCAGGCCATGGTACGTGGTTATCAGGGAAAGGATATGAGCCGTAATGATGAAATCATGGCTTGTGTAAAGCATTTTGCCTTGTATGGTGCCGGTGAGGCAGGACGTGACTATAATACAGTAGATATGAGTCATCAGCGCATGTTCAATGAATACATGTTGCCCTATCAGGCGGCGGTTGATGCCGGTGTGGGCAGTGCGATGGCCTCTTTCAATGAGGTCGATGGCATTCCTGCCACTGGAAACAAGTGGTTGATGACGGATATACTGCGTAAGCAGTGGGGATTTGACGGCTTTGTGGTGACAGACTATACTGGAATTGCTGAGATGACCGACCACGGTATGGGCGATACGCAGACTGTTGCCGCCTTGGCACTGAATGCAGGTGTGGATATGGATATGGTGAGCGATGCATTTGTAGGTACGCTCAAGAAGTCATTGACAGAAGGAAAAGTGACAGAAGAAGCAATTAATGCGGCTTGTCGCCGTATTTTGGAAGCTAAGTACAAGTTGGGCTTGTTCGATAATCCTTATAAATACTGTGATGTGAAGCGTGCCAAGAAGCAAATCTTTACCAAAGAGCATCGTGCTGTTGCGCGTAAGATTGCTTCGGAGAGCTTGGTGTTGTTGAAGAACGAGGGTAATGTGCTTCCGCTGGCCAAAAAAGGCACTATTGCTGTGGTAGGTCCGTTGGCAGACAGCCGCAGTAATATGCCGGGTACTTGGAGTGTGGCTGCTGTATTGAAGAATGCAACTTCTTTGGCTGAAGGTTTGAAGGCGGTAGCAGGCGATAAAGCCGAAATATTGACTGCGAAAGGCTGTAATTTGATGAGTGATGCCGAATATGAGAAACGTGCCACTATGTTCGGACGTTCTTTACACCGTGACAATCGTTCGGACAAGGAGTTGCTGGACGAGGCTCTTGCCGTGGCTGCCAAATCGGATGTTATTGTGGCTGCGCTCGGTGAGTCTTCGGAAATGAGTGGAGAGAGCAGTTGCCGCACGAATCTTGAAATGACCGACACCCAACGCATGCTGTTACAAGAATTATTGAAAACAGGAAAACCAGTGGTACTGGTACTGTTTACCGGTCGTCCGCTGGTACTGAACTGGGAGCAGGCAAACGTGCCGGCCATTCTGAATGTATGGTTTGCGGGCAGTGAGGCAGGTTTTGCCATCGGTGATGTACTGTTTGGTGATGTGAATCCGAGTGGGAAGCTGACTACGACTTTCCCGAAGAGCGTGGGACAGATTCCTTTGTTCTACAACCACAAGAACACGGGTCGCCCTCTTGCCGACGGTGCATGGTTCCAGAAATTCCGCAGCAACTATATAGACATAGACAATGAACCGCTTTATCCTTTTGGTTTCGGCTTGAGCTATACCACATTCTCTTATAGCGACGTGTCTTTGGACAAGACTAGCATGACGGATAAGGGCGAACTGACTGCTACCGTGACTGTGACCAATACCGGCAAGAGAGACGGTGCAGAAGTGGTTCAACTTTATATTCGTGACCTTGTGGGAAGTGTAACCCGTCCGGTGAAAGAGTTGAAAGGCTTTGAGAAGATTTTCCTGAAAGCCGGTGAATCTAAAAAAGTATCTTTCAAGATTACTCCCGAATTGCTGAAGTTCTACAACTACAATCTTGATTTTGTATGCGAGTCCGGTGACTTTGAGGTGATGATTGGCAGAAATAGCCAGGACGTAAAGAAAGCAGCGTTCAAGTTACTCTAACTGATTCTCAAGACGGCAATATGCAGCATTCGAGCCACTGCGTTGAGATGGCATTGTTGCTGCATATTGTCTGCATTTTCACTGCAAACGTTTTGCAATATTCTTGTAGTATTTGCCTGACTTGTGTGAGATAATATAATCTATTGAAAAACATGAAGAAAATATTTTTATTAATATTGTGTCTGTCCGCCATGTATCCGGTTGTCAATGCCGGGCGAGTGGTTCAGAGTTTCAATGACGGCTGGTATTATGTTGCGTATAATGACAATCGGTTCCAGAAAGTACGATGTCATGAGGAAGGTTGGGAGCAGGTACATCTGCCACATACCTGGAATACGGATGCCTATTCCACCCGTAACTATCGCAGGGCTTCTTCCTGGTATAAGAAAGAGTTCCGGCTGGAAGCCGCAGAGATGTGGGATAAGCAGCTTTATCTGAAATTCGATGCCGTCAACTCCCTGGCAGATGTATATCTCAATGGCGAGCTACTCACGACCCATAAGGGAGGTTATTCTGCTTTTATTGTAGATATTACAGATAAAGTAAGGAACGATGTCTCCAATTTACTGATGGTGCACGTCAATAATCAGAACAATCAGATACCTCCTTTATCTGGCGATTTCACGATTTTTGGCGGTATTTATCGCGATGTATGGCTCATCAGTGTCGGGAAACAACACATCAGCCTCACCGACTACGCCTCTCCAGGTGTTTATGTCGATTTGCCTTTCGTGAGTGAGGAGAAGGCAGAAATCAGTGTACGCGGGACTTTGGTGAATCGTGATGTACAGCGTGCTGCTTTGAAGTTGAATGTCGAAGTGCTGGATGCCGATGGAAAATCCGTGGTTCAGTCTTTGCGTAATATCAGGTTGGATGCGGAAGGGACATTTGCTGTCAAAGAACGGTTGCAATTGGAAAATCCGCGACTGTGGTCGCCCGAATCTCCTTATCTGTATAGTGTGAAAGTCTCTTTGAAAGATGAACGTGGCAAGGTGTTGAAAGATGAGATGCGCGTTCCTTTGGGGGTTCGCTGGTTCAGCATGGATGCGCAGGAAGGCTTCAAATTGAATGGGAAACCAATGAAGCTGATAGGAGCTTGTCGCCATCAGGACCAGATGCCGATGGGGATAGCGCTTTCGGATGAAATGCATCGCAGGGATATGCAATTGCTGAAAGATATGGGTGCAAACTTTGTCCGCTTGGCACATTACCCGCAGGATGATGCCGTGTTGCGTGCTTGCGACGAACTCGGTATGCTGGTATGGGAGGAGATTCCAGTGGTCGATTTGATTGCTTTGGGTGACGAGTTTCGCACGAATGCTACGAGCGCCTTGCGCGAAATGATCCGTCAGCATTACAACCATCCTTCTGTCATTATGTGGGGGTATATGAACGAAGCTGTCATTCAGTTGCAGTATCGGGTGAAGAAACAACGGCTCAACGGGTTTTATGAAAACACTTTGGCACTTGCCCGGCATCTGGAAGAGACATTGAAGATGGAAGACCCTTATCGCTTGAGTACGATGGCTTATCACGGCAATCAGATTTACAATCAGATTGGTCTTAGCAATATTACCGATGTTTCCGGTTGGAACCTTTATCAGGGCTGGTATGAGAATGACTTTAAGTCTTTCGACCGTTTTGTAGATGAAGAACACCGTAAATATCCGTACCGTCCGTTAATAATCAGTGAGTTCGGTGCCGGTTCCGATTCGCGTTTGCAGTCGCTTGAGCCACAGATATTTGATTTTTCCATGCAGTGGCAGCAGTTGTATCTCGAATATTATTTGCCCGCTATCATGAAGCGGCCGTTCATAGTCGGCGCCACAGAGTGGAATTTCATTGATTTCAGTTCTGCCAGTCGCCAGGAGACTACGCCACACATTAATAATAAAGGGCTGATGTACAATGATCGCCGCCCTAAAGATGTGTTTTATTATTTTCAGGCATTTTTGCGTAAGGATATTCCGGTGCTGCACATTGCTGTGGATGACTGGAAATATCGGACTGTAGTTTCGGACGGCGAAGCTGTGGAACATCCGGTGAAGGTGTATTCCAATTTGGATAGGGTGGAGTTGTCTGTCAATGGGAAAAAACTCTCTGTACAAGGTATTGAGAATTGCCATGCTGGGTGGCGGGTACCTCTTGTTGTGGGGAGAAACACGCTTGTAGCATCCGGCATCTATCAAGGGAAGAAGGTGGAGCAGGTTTCGGATGTTTTCGTAAAGATACAGCCTCGCCATATCGCAGCAGCCAATATTAGGCAGTTGGAACTTGCAGTGAACGTAGGTAGCAATTGTTTCTTCATGGATGACAAAAGTGATCTTTGTTGGCTTCCCGACCAAGTTTATACTCCTGGAAGTTGGGGCTATGTGGGCGGTGAAGTTTTTTATCGTTCTCCGGGACGTATCGGAACCACAGCCGAGGTGAAAAATACTCGTAATGTTCCTTTGCTACAGACTAAACGCAAAGACATCAAAGCCTATCGCTTCGACTTGTCCGACGGCGAGTATGAAGTGGAACTCCTCTTTGCCGACTTGAATGCACCTTCCGAACGGGTGACTTATGATTTGGGGGGTACTGCTGTCCTCAGCAATGCCGATTTCCGGGGCAGTGTTTTCAATGTTTCTGTCAACGGTCGACTTTGGCTGAACCATTTTTCTCCAGCGATGGAAGTAGGTGGAAACCGTTGCCTATCCAAGAAATTGCGTGTTATCGTAACCGATGGAAACCTTACGGTGGGTTTTGAGGCAGTGAAAGGTATGACGTTCTTGAATGGGATAAAGTTATTTAGAATAGGATAAAAACTCCTTTGCTTTTCTATCTTCTTGCTCTATTATATGAATAGTGCCTAAATATTTATTGTATTTTTATCTTCCTTATAATCTGTTGTTTATGTGATGCGGTAGTAGCAATGATGTACCTCTCTGGTGAACTGTGGTACTCTTGTGGTAGCTTGTTTTTTGACATATATCAACTTCTCCGGTATGTTTGCAAAAGAATTTTAAATCAATACAAAATGAAGAAAAATCTACTAATTACATGTGTGATGTTATTGTTTGCCATTACTTCGATGGCACAGAACAAAATTACGATTTCGGGTGTCGTTACGGACAAGACAGGCGAAACTGTTATCGGTGCTTCTGTTCGTGTAAAAGGGCAGGAGAGTAAAGGTAGTATTACTGATATAAATGGTAAATATCAGATTGTTGATGTGGCATCTAATACTACCTTGATTTTTAGTTATATAGGTATGCGTGAGCAGGAGATTGCCGTAAATGGGCGTTCAACTATCAATGTGAAGATGGAAGAGGACAGCCAGCTCATTGATGAGGTGGTTGTAGTTGGTTATGGTAGTGCCAAGAAACGCGACTTGACCGGTTCTATCGTTACTGTGAAAGCGGATGAGATTGCTTCTAAGCCTTCTCCCAATCCACTGGCATCCATACAGGGTAAGGTTGCCGGTGTACAGGTGGTGAATACGGGCCGTGCAGGACAAGACCCTGAAATCCGTGTTCGCGGTACGAACTCCATTAACGGTTTCAAACCTCTTTATGTGGTAGATGGACTGTTTACGGACAATATCAATTATCTGAACACTGCGGATATTGAATCTATGGAAATCTTGAAAGACCCTTCTTCTTTGGCTATTTTCGGTGTGCGTGGTGCCAATGGTGTAATCATCATTACTACTAAAAGGGCAAAAATAGGGAAGACGATGGTCAACATCAACTCTTCAGTGGGTTGGAAGGTTATTTATGACCGTGTAGGTGTGACGAATGCCGAAGAGTTTAAGATGCTGTACAACGAGCAGTTGATATCTCAAGGAAGCGACCCTTATGATTATACTCAATGGGCTGGTAATACTGATTGGCAGGATGAGATATTCCAGACAGGTTTTCTGACCAATAACAATGTGAGTATTACGGGTGCAACGGATAAGAGCAAGTTTTATTTGGGTTTGGGTTACGTCATGGAAGAAGGTTCCATTAAAACGGAAAAGCTCAATAAGTTTACCGTAAACTTGAACAGTGAATATAGCGTAACCGATTTCCTGCGTTTTGGTTTTCAGCTTAATGGAGTTCGTGCTAAGTATCCTGATGCAAAGGGTGTGGATGGTGCTTTGAAGGCTGCTCCTATTGCTCCTACTCATGACCTTGAATCGGGACTGATACATACGCTGCCCGACTTCCAGCGTGCACAAGTGTGGAATCCTCTTATTGAAACAGAGCTGCGCGGTGCTCACAACAAGTCTGAAAACTATCGCGTGGCAGGTAATGTGTTCGGAGAGATAGATATTCTGAAGAACCTTACGTTCAAAGCAACTTTCTCTATGGACTATGCTTCCAGCCAGGGACGTTCATATTCTCCGCTGATTTATGTTTATAATCCCGATGTGGAGGGGGGGAAAGAACGGTTGACTGAAAGAGAAAGTGTGAACCAAAGCAAGTCTACCTCTCTTGCTGCACAGTCTGACTATGTGTTGACTTATCTCGGACAGTTTGGCAATCATGGATTGACATTGACTGCCGGTCTTACCACCAATTACAATGAGTCTTCCAGTTTGAGTGGTGGACGCAGCCAGCTTGCAGGCTATGGCATTTTGGTGGGCGATGACCCGGACAGATGGTGGCTCTCTACTATCGACGATATATCTACGGCAACTAATGGTGGTTCTCAGAGTGACAGATTTACCATGTCTTATTTGTTCAGAGCATTGTATAACTACAAGAATCGTTATTTACTTAATGCTTCTTTCCGTAGGGACGGCTCATCTGTTTTCTATAAGACAGGTAATACTTGGGACAACTTTTACTCTTTCGGTGCCGGTTGGGTAATGACCGAAGAGAAGTTTATGCAGAACCAGAATGTAATTAACTTCTTGAAGTTGAAAGGCTCTTGGGGTGTGTTGGGCAGCCAGAATACCGGTTCCAGTTATCCAGCATACGCCACCATTGTTAGTTCGGGATCAGCTGTATTCGGTGACAATATCATTGCGGGTAAGGGCCCCAACAAACTGATTTCACCTACTTTGGGATGGGAACGTAATTATTCATGGGAAGTAGGTTTTGACATGCATATGTTCAATGATCGTTTGCAGCTTTCTCCGGTTTATTATAACAAAACAACAAAAGATATGTTGACTTCCATTCCGGGTATTGCAGGTACTGTTCCCGGATTACAGAATGTGGGTGAGATTCGCAATCGCGGTTTTGAACTTAGTGCTTCTTGGAACGACAAGATTGGGGAAGATTGGAGATATGGATTAGGTGCTAATTTGAGCACTATTGATAACAAGGTGCTTTCACTGGTAAACAAAGACTATAATATTATCAGTGGTCCCTCACGTGTTTCCGAAGGTTATCCGATTGGCTATTTCTATGGTTACAAGGTTGAGGGTGTATATCAGAACGAAGACGACATCCGTTTCTCTCCGATTAACTCGGTTGGCTCGGTAACACCGGGTGACTTGAAATTTGCTGATGTTGACGGTAATGGCAAAATTACTGATAATGACCGTACAATGATAGGTAATCCAACTCCTGATTTTACTTACGGTTTTAATGTTAATTTGGGATGGAAGAATCTGGACCTGACTGTTGACATGATGGGTGTTTATGGAAATGAAATTTACCGTAATTGGGGAAGCAGTAGCTATGCACAACTGAATTATCGCACAGAGCAATTGAATCGTTGGCATGGAGAGGGCACTTCCAATTGGGAGCCCTTGCTCGACCCTTCACACAAAATAAATCAGGAGGCTTCCACGTATTTCATCGAAGATGGCAGTTTCTTCAGAATCCGTAATATCGAATTGGGGTATAACTTTGACAAACGACTGTTGAATCGTATCAAGGTACAGTCACTGCGTCTTTATACCAATGTGCAGAATCCCAAGACCTGGAGCCGTAATGGAGGATATACTCCGGAAGTGGGCGGAAGTGCTATTTCGTTTGGTATTGATGGTGGAGGCTATCCTATGCCTACAGTTTATACGATTGGTTTTAATTTGACTTTCTAAAATTATATAGAGACAGACTATGAAGAAGATATTTTATTATATAGCATTTTTAGCAGTAAGCTTTGCACTAACTTCGTGTGAGGATATGTTTGATAGAAAACCGCTTGGACAACAGACAGAGGATGATTTGACTGGTGGTACTTATGAAACACAGGTTTTTAATATGTATGCCAAGTTGCGCGGTTTTCATTTGACAAGCGGCAATACTGCATTGGCAATCCACGGTATGCGTTCTGAGGACGCAGAGAAAGGAAGTACATTGTCCGATGGAGCTGCTACCGGCAAGATGTTCGATGACTTTGAATATTTGGCAAGTAATGGGATGATTAAGAGTTATTGGAATGATAACTATTCATTGATACATAAGGTAAATGATTTGCTTGATGAGATGAGCCAAAATCCGTCATTGACAGAAGGTGACCTCGTCAATAAGGGGGAAGCTTTGTTTGTACGTGCTTTCTGTTATTTCAACCTTGTACGCGCTTTTGGTGAAGTGCCTTTGATTGACTTTAAAGTTTATGATGCAGCTGAGGCAAATGTTCCAAAGTCTTCTGTGGCAAAGATATATGAATTAATAGATTCTGACCTTACGGAAGCCGAAAACAGTCTGCCCAGAACGTGGGAGCAACTTTATGTAGGTCGTCTCACTTGGGGAGCTGCTCGTTCTCTTCATGCACGCACATACATGATGCGTAATGACTGGGGGAATATGAAGGCTGCCGCTGAAGAAGTGATTAACTCCGGTTTATATAATCTGAAAACACCTTATGAAGACATATTCCGAGAAAAAGGTGAAAACTGTAGTGAATCTGTTTTTGAATTGCAATGTACGGCAACAGAATCACAACCAGGTTCTAATGACATAGGAAGCCAGTTTGCTTCCGTTCAGGGTGTACGTGGCGCAGGCGAGTGGAATCTCGGTTGGGGGCAACACACCGCTACTCAAGAATTGGCAGATGCTTTTGAAGAGGGAGATCCGAGAAAAGACGAAACTTTGCTTTATTTTATACGCAACGGCAAGGACGATCCAGAGTCCATACCTGCTAACAAGCCTTATGGTGAGAAACCTATTTCGAATGCTGATGTTATAGCTAAATACTTTAACAAGAAGGCATATACGGACCCGGCGATGCGTTTGAAATTCACAAAGGGAGGATATTGGGTAAATATTCGTCTGATACGTTATGCTGATGTGGTATTAATGGCTTCCGAAGCTGCTTGTGAATTGGGTGATTTATCTTCTGCCCGTAACTATTTGGAGATGGTGCGCGCTCGTGCTCGTGGCAATAATATCGGAATTCTACCGGAAGTGACGACCAACAACCAGAATGAACTGCGTGAGGCCATTCGTCATGAAAGACGTGTTGAGTTAGGTATGGAGTTCGACCGTTTCTACGACTTGGTTCGTTGGGGTATTGCTAAAGAGGTACTTCATGCGGCAGGCAAGACCGGTTATCAAGACAGACATGCTTTGTTGCCCATTCCGCAAGACGAAATTGACAAGTCGAATGGTGTATTGGTTCAAAATCCCAATTATTAATCTATAAATGTACTAACTACTTATGAAAAAATATATAGTATCTGTGGCTTCTTGCCTGTTTGCATTGTGTATGCAGTCTTGTTTTCAGGATATGGATCATCCTGCTTTCGACTACCCTAAGAGTACAGGTGAAGTACCTACTACCCCTTTGAAGATGTATCTTCCTTTTGATGAAGAGGACATTCGGGATAAAGGTGAATGGGGATTTTTGGTAGCAGATAACGGTAATGCCAAGTTTGCGGAAGACGGAATCGCTGGCATGGCCTATCAAGGTGCTGAGAATGCTTACATTTTGGCCAAGACTCCTTCTATATTGGAAAATAACATGCCCACTATCGGTGATTTGACTGTAGCTTTCTGGATGAGAACCACTAAGAATACTTCTGCGCAAGGTTTGTTCTCTATCCCTAACTCTATTAAATTCTGGGGCAACTTCGACATCTTCTTGGAGAATAATAATAGCGAGACTCAGGCATTTTTCAAGGTTCATATCTTCAATCAGACAGCAAAAGAGAATGATGAAAGATGGGTTGAGGCAAAAATAGATGATATTTTTGGTAGCGAATGGGTGCATCTGGCTTTTGTGTATGATGGCAATACTTCTACCATTACTGTTTATCGTAATGGTGAGGGTGTCTTTACCAAAGAATTGCCAGATTGTGGGAAATTGAAGTTTAATAATGTAGGCGCTTCTTTGGCTGTTGGTGCATTTCAGTTCAGCACTACTCCGAGTCTTACTTCGGGTGCAGGAGCACAAACCTGGGCAAAGAACTTTCCCGGTCAGCTTGATCAGTTCCGCTTATATGACAAGGTGTTGACGGCAACCGAAATTCAGAGTATTTACTCTGGAAAAGAATGAAGCTACACTTTAATCTGATGATAGGATGAAAGTATTATATTTCATAGTATGTCTTTTGTTGGTTGCGTGCAGTGGTGATAATCAACCTGAAGTGAATCAGCCTTTCGAGTTGAAGAATATCATTGTGGGTGACCAACAAAACCAACAGACATTTGAGAATGTTGCTCCCAATGTAGCCATTGTTTTGGAGTTCTCGGATGCTGTAGATGAGGCTTCAGCCCGTAACAATATTGCTTTGAAACATGAGGAGCTTCCTGTAAGCTGCGATTATGAGTTCCTGCAAGAGAAAAAAGTATCGGTGACTCCTAAGGGAGGCTTTAAAGTCTTGTCATCGTATAAATTGATTGTCAATCCGGGGGTGAAATCCACTTCCGGGACACTGCTTTCCAATGGCAAGGTTTGTATGATTAAGACAGGAATGGATGATACAGACAAGTTTGAGCGTATCCCTGATGAGGACTTGTTGACATTGGTACAGAAGCAGACCTTTAAGTACTTCTGGGACTTTGGGCATGAATATTCCGGAATGGCGCGCGAACGTACTACTTCGGGCGATGTCGTTACTACCGGTGGTACCGGCTTTGGCGTGATGGCCATGCTGGTAGCTGCTGAACGGGGCTTTATTACCCGTCAGCAAGCTGTTGAACGAGTGCAGAAGATAGTTACTTTTCTTGATAAGGAATGTACGGCTTATCATGGTGCTTATGCACATTGGATAAATGGCGCAACGGGAGCAACCAAACCTTTCAGTGAGAAAGACAACGGTGCCGATTTGGTTGAGACATCCTTGTTATTTCAAGGTTTGCTTGCCGCTCGAGCCTATTTCAAGGAAAATACGGAAGTAGAAAGCAGGTTGCGTGCCGACATAACCCGTCTTTGGGAAGCTATTGACTGGACTTGGTTCCGGAAAAATGGTGAAGATGTACTATATTGGCATTGGAGTCCCGATTACGGTTTTGAGAAGAACCTGGCAATAAGAGGATGGAATGAGTGTCTGATTACTTATATACTTGCTGCTTCGTCTCCAACACATGCTATCGATAAAGTTGTATATGAAGCGGGCTGGGCTAAAAATGGAGGAATCAGGAATGGAAAATCTTATTATGGCATCACTCTTCCTTTAGGTTCGGATAAAGGGGGACCGCTGTTCTTATCTCAATATTCTTTTCTAGGCATTAACCCACAAGGACTGGAAGACCAATATGCCGATTACTGGATGCAAAATCGCAATCATACGTTGATTAATTACAATTATTGTAAGGAAAATCCTAAAGGATATACGGGTTATAGCGCTTCTTGTTGGGGGTTGACGGCAAGTGACGGCGATACGGGATATTCAGCTCATTCACCTACTAATGATAAAGGGGTCATTGCTCCAACAGCTGCTTTGTCTGCATTTCCTTATACTCCGGAGGAGTCAATGGAAGCGCTGCATTTCTTCTATTATAAGATGGGAGACAAACTTTGGAAAGATTATGGTTTTATAGATGCCTTTAATTTGACGGCAGATTGGTACGATACTCAGTACATAGCCATTGACCAAGGGCCGATAATCTGTATGATAGAGAATTATAGAACAGGTCTCCTTTGGAATTTATTTATGTCTATACCGGAAATCCAACAAGGACTGAAGAAGCTTGGCTTTCAGAGTCCGTGCTTAAACTAAAAGAATGATTATGATGAGAATATTAATATATTTGATACTTTTGCTATACCCTTTTAATTTGATTTCGGGACAGAAAAAGCAGAAGCGGCTTTCTGACGACGAACTTATGACCCTCGTTCAGAAGCAAACTTTCCGTTACTTTTGGGATTTTGCCCATCCTGAATCCGGATTGGCGCATGAACGGAGTAACGGTGGTGCCGAGACAGCTACCATTGGTGGGTCGG
>ULJS01018530.1_pt1 | contig 11895 bp, 10 predicted proteins | sample 1950911 | NCBI WGS metagenome assembly ULJS01 (sample SAMEA4835475, study PRJEB28245) | human gut metagenome | biome: gut microbiome; material: fecal sample | place: Denmark | collected 2008
AGACAGCCAAGACGAGACAAAGCTTCAGCATACACACTTTACGGAAATCATCCGTAAAATAGAAATAACAGAAGAAGCTTACTACCCCAGCAAGAAAAAAAACGAAAGCATTACCACGACTTATTATGCGCACATCGGCATCCTGAAGGATAAGGAAAAAGACGAATATACATTCTTCGCCAACTGGGACGAATTCCTCGGCGAATACTTCCTGACGGCAGAAAAAGCCAACGAAAAGCTGGTTAGCGGAACCATCCGAACTGCTCACGGGAACAATACGGACAACGGAAAGCAAGAAAAGCTCATCGAGTCTTTCCGCAACTACGCCCCTTCCCTCTATAAGGTATTGACGGATACGTCTTCGGCAGTAAAAGCCATACAAAGGCTTACAATCGGTACAGACACCTTGAATGTGATGGCAATAACAACCACCGACCCCGAGAAAGGTAAAAACGAACTGATAAAGACATGCACCGATATCTGCCAGGAGATAAACACCACCACACACCTTGCTATATGGCGCAGGTACTTGCGGACGGTATGGCTGCATCAATAAACCGTCGGAGAAATCAAGAAAAAATAGAGAATAATCTGAAAGCCTGTTTTAAGAGACTGTGTCTTGAATTTATCGTGTGCTGATCCGGAACCTCATAACTGCGTTGCTTGTAAGATTATTAATCTTCACGCCGAAAGATTATTAATCTTCAAGCTGTAAGATTAATAATCTTACAAACGATGCAGCTATATTGCGGAGAGAACAAAGCTTGCTTGACATGCCGGATATGTAAGCCAGCATAATTGAAGAAGCGGATTTGCAACCCAATGTAACACCAACTGTGTGTATTCCATAAAATGCACAATTACACACCGTTCAAAGTATAACTTTTTATTTTATTCATGGAAAACACTTCTGCAAACAACAAGCGCATAGCCAAGAATACGCTGTTGCTGTACTTCCGGATGCTCTTCATGATGACTGTCAGCCTCTACACTTCGCGTGTAGTGCTGAACGCTTTGGGAGTGGAAGATTTCGGAATCTATAATGTGGTTGGTGGAGTTGTGGCAATGTTCTCGATGTTGTCCGGTTCATTATCTGCTGCCATTACCCGATTCATTACTTACGAATTGGGTACAGGCAATCGAGAGAATCTAAAAAAGATATTCGCCTCATCCGTGACTATTCAGATTGGTTTTGCCTTATTGATTATCCTGCTTGCCGAAGCGGTAGGTGTATGGTTCCTGAACGTGAAAATGAACATTCCAGACACAAGATTGGTAGCAGCCAACTTGGTATTCCAGTTTTCCATATTGACGTTTGCCATCAACTTAATTAGTGTACCTTATAATGCAAGCATCATAGCCCATGAACGGATGTCAGCCTTTGCATACATCAGTATTTTGGAGGCTATAGGAAAACTGGCGATTGCTTTCCTGATTGTGATTTCACCCATGGATAAGCTGGTATTTTATGCCATCCTGATGTGTGCGGTGGCCTTGATTGTGCGCGTTGCCTACGGGGTTTATTGTAAGAAGCATTTTGAAGAATGTACCTATCACTTCATTTTCGACAAGGAGTTATTGAAACGTATGTTCGGTTTTGCCGGATGGAATTTTATCGGGGCAACTTCAGCCGTATTGCGGGACCAAGGAGGCAACGTGGTGATAAATCTCTTTTGCGGTCCTGCAGTCAATGCGGCTCGTGGAATTGCTTTCCAAGTAAACAATGCCATAAGTGGTTTTGTGACCAACTTCATGACGGCATTGAACCCACAGATAACCAAATCTTACGCAGCAGGAGACAGAGATTATATGATGACCTTAATAAACCAAGGAGCAAGACTTTCGTTCTATATGCTGTTGCTGCTGTCGCTCCCAGTGCTGGTGAATACTCATTATATATTGAGCCTTTGGTTGAAAATCGTTCCTGACCATGCTGTACTTTTTGTGCAATTGGTTTTGATATTCGCCATGAGTGAATCCATATCCAATCCGTTGATAACCGCTATGCTTGCCACAGGCAGGATACGGAATTACCAACTTGTTGTCGGCGGATTGCAAATGATGAATCTTCCGGTCTCTTATATCCTGCTGCGTATGGGTATGTTCCCAGAAGTGGTAATTGTGGTGGCAATAGCCATATCGCAATGCTGCCTCGCCGCACGGTTGTTAATGCTGCGGGGAATGATCGGCTTGTCCGTCAGGAAATACCTTAAGAAGGTCTATATAAATGTGTTGGCCGTAACGATAATTGCCGCTGTTCTTCCCTTTTTGATGACGAATGTCTTGACGGAATCTTTCTTGAATTTTATACTGTCAAGTCTTGTCGCCCTCATTTGTACGGGAGTAACCATCTATTATATTGGTTGTAACAAGGTTGAACGGCATTATGTATTGAACAAATTGTACACTTTAAGAAATAAACTGAATAAACGATGATTCAGATTACAGACAAATCACAGTGTTGTGGCTGTACGGCCTGCGCCAGTATTTGTGCGCACGATGCCATCACGATGCAGCCTGACGCAATGGGCTTTCTCTATCCTGTTGTAGATACGGACAAATGCGTTGATTGCGGATTGTGTGAGAAAGTTTGTGCCTTCAATGACCATTACGACACAAGCCTTAACCTTCCTCAACCCGACGCATACGCCGCACGCCATAAGGACATGGAGGAAGTGGAAACCAGCCGTAGCGGAGCTGCGTTCATAGCAATCTCCGACTATGTGCTTGAAAATGGCGGAGTTGTTTACGGTGCAGGTTACACAGACCATTTCCGTGTTGTCCACAAGCGAGCAGTGACAAGGGAGGAGCGTGACGAGTTTAAAGGCAGCAAGTATGTGCAAAGTGACATGAACACTGTGTTCCGGCAAGTTAAGAAAGACTTGAAAGACGGTCTGACCGTACTGTTTTCCGGTACTCCTTGCCAAACGGCAGGCTTAAATTCTTATATCGGAAAGAAGTTGCGTGAACATCTTATTCTGGTTGACATAGTGTGTCACGGAGTGCCTGGGCCTTATCTATGGCGCGACTACATTGCGTACCTTGAAAAGAAACAAGGTGATAAAATCTGTTGGGTGAACTTCCGGGACAAGCAGGAGTATGGATGGACGGCACACAAAGAAACGTTTAAATTTGTTAATGGGGGGGGTAAAATGAGCTTTACATATTTATTCTATCAGCATATTATGTTTCGCCATTCGTGTGGAAATTGCCATTATTGTAACACCAAGCGTCCGAGCGACATCACCATTGCAGACTTTTGGGGTTGGGAAAAGACAGATCCGAATATCAACAAGGATGACAAAGGCGTATCATTGATCTTGGTGAATACGGAGAAAGGACGTGAGATATTTGATGCAGTAAAAGACCGTATGACGGTTATCCCAGCAAAGTTAGAGGACTGTTTGCAACCTAACTTGCAACATCCGTCTGTCATCCATCCGAAGCGAATGAAATTTGAACAGGATTACCAATGCAAGGGATTTGAATACGTGATGAAAAAATATGGTGATATGGGGTGGAGACATAAGGTTGGAAAAATGAAAGGAAAAATGAGACGGATTGTTAAAAAGCTGATTGGCAAGTAATAATGTCATTAAACGTTTGCATGTTGTGAATAAAAACATTACCTTTGTTCAAAAGGTAAGTGCAATATAATACTAAGCGAAAAGCATCATGAACGAATACAAAAGTCATCAAGATAAAAATAAGGTTGCCCATGAAGCATGGGTAGCCTATAACACCCATCATACCGATAGGGGGAAGATGTCTGTGCTCGACAGCAACTTGATGGATGAATTGCTGCATCAAAGCGATGAAATAAAACTTTTAATTATCAATAAGCTTTCCGAAAGTCTGATAAAGCAGAAAGATGCGGAAAAAACTGAAAGTACAGTCGAGTTATCCAATAAACGCAAAGAGATAGAAGCCAAGTTGGATGAGCTTCATGTGACAGGCAGCTTGCGCCGCTTATTCGGGGCATCTCCTCTCATAGATGAAGATGATGATTGGAAGAAAGAGAAAGAAGCTTATTTGACGGCAAAATACGGGATGTGAAATGAGACTGTTTTTGGATACGAATGTGGTGGTAGATTCAGTGAAATTCCGTGAGCCATACGTGTATGCGATAGTCCCGATATTTCAAATGGGGCAAGCCGGAATCCATCAACTGATTATTTCCGACTTGACTTTTGCCAACGTAGCCTATCTGTCAAAAAAAGGATTATCACTTTTCGAATGGTATGACCTTCTTTGTGAATTGCGTTCGAATGTTCAGATTGTGCCTATTAGAGAAACTTGCATTGATGCAGCTTTAAAATTGAAAAGCAAAGACTTTGAAGACGCATTGCAATATTTTTCAGCCAAAGAAGCAAGAGTGGATTGTATCATTACCCGTAATAAAAAAGATTTTAATTTTTCAGACATTCCCGTACTGGAACCCATCGAGTTTATAGCAGAATAATTCACAGCAACTTATTTTTTACTAGGGAGACAGCCGTATGAGCGCATACGGTTGCCTGCTACTTAATTGCATTTACTGAATATGAGAATTGGAATTTTAACGTTTCATTGTGCCCATAATTATGGTGCAGTGCTTCAATGCTATGCCCTACAAGAAACATTAAAAGCCATGGGGCATAACGTGAAAGTAATCGATTATCGGCCAGAATTTTTATTGAACCCTTATAAAATATGGAATATTAATCGAAATAAGGATTATAATTCGTTCTTTAAAAGACTGATATTGGAATATTTAACGTTGTATAGAAGGTCGGTCAGGTACAAGGCTTTTGATTCTTTCATAAAAACAAGGCTCAATTTGACTAAAGAACAGACTATACCGTCTTCATTTGATGCCTATATCATGGGAAGTGATCAGATTTGGAATCCTCAGATAACAAAAGGTTTTCATAAGCCCTATTTTGGCTATTTTGATTTTCCAAAAGAAAACAGGAAATACATCGCTTATGCGGCAAGTATGGAAACTTCCTCTTTAACCCAAGAGGCGAAAGCGTTTTATACGAAAGCATTGGATAATTTTAATGCTATTAGCGTGAGGGAAAAGACATTGGCAGATTTGCTTCAACCTTTGACATCGAAAAAAATTGAAACAGTATTAGACCCGACCTTGTTGGCCAATACGGATATTTGGAACTCCATTGTGAAACGTCCTTTGTTAAATTGCAAGTACGTATTGGTGTATCAAGTAAGGTTTGATAAAAACACTCGGAGAATTGCGCAAGATATAGCTAATCAAATTGGAGCAAAAGTTATAGAAATAACAGCTTGGATAAATGGGAAATTCAAGAAAAACGTTTACCAATGTTGTTCTCCAGAAGAATTCTTAGGGTGGATAAAGTATGCCAGTTGCATTGTTACAACTTCTTTTCACGGAACTGCATTTTCTGTTATTTTCAATAAACCTTTTTATTGCGTCAAATTGGGAAAAGGGGATACGCGGGCTACTTCGTTATTGCACGAACTTGGATTGGAAAATCGTATGATAGAAAAAACATCATCTCCAAATTTTCGGTCGATTGATTATCGGCAGGCAACTATGAATTTAGCTGATTTGCAAAATAAATCTTATCAATATTTGGTTTCATCTTTAAATTTGTAAATAATGGATTCTCCTAAAATATCAGTTATTGTTCCTGTTTATAATGTGGAGCAATATTTACCTCGCTGTATCGATAGTATATTAGCACAAACATTTACTGATTTTGAATTGCTTCTGATTGATGACGGGAGCACGGATAATTCGGGTAAGATTTGTGATGAATATGCAAGTAAAGACAGCCGGATTCGGGTGTTTCATAAGGAAAATGGAGGGGTAAGTTCGGCTAGGAATGTTGGATTAGATAGTGCTTGTGGAGAATATATCTTATTTATAGACGGAGATGATGCTATTTCTATAGATACTTTAGAGAAAAATCTTAGCTACACAAATTATTATAAACATGTAGATCTTATAGAATATCCCGCTTATTATAAGTATAAATCTCCAAAGTCTAAAGAAGTTTCTTATCCTTTTCAATATATTGGAACGTACCAAAAATTGTTAAATGTTTTTTTTCTGCATAGAAGAAATGAAGTATGGAGTTATTTTATTCGTAAAGAATGTATAGGGGCAATAAGATTTCCTTTGTCAGTAAAAATAGGAGAAGATATACTATTTTTGTTACAAATAATAAGAAATTGTCATTCTGGCATTATTTCAAGAAAAGGACTATATTTTTATTATTTTACAGATAATTCAGCAATGTCTTCTGTTGATACAAAAAAGAAAGAATTTGGGATTCAATGTGCTCTTTTAGAATATGTAATGAACCATGTAGAGGATAACTTGATATTGGTTGATTATTCTTATATTTTTTTGAAAAATGTGTTATGTAATAAGTACGAACTTGCATCTACTATTCAAAGTGAACAAATTATTGCTTTATTTAAAAAGTTGTTTACAATGATATCAATAGATGATATTGTAAAATCTCATCTTTCAATAAAGGCTAAATTATTATTATTGTATGCAAGATTAAAATATAAGATTATCAAATAAAGCATCCCAATTTATGATTCCTATAATTATTTGTGTAGCTTTTTCCGTATTATTGTTGGTGGATTTTAAAAAATACTTTATAATTTTTATTGCCCTTGCAACATGGTTGCAGCAATTTGTCTTTTTATCAACTAATTATAGTATATTTGAATTTTTAAGTTTATTTTCTGCCATTGTGTTTTTTTGTCAAAGAGATTTTCGGAAAGATTTTCCATTAAAAGAATCTTTTTTGTTTTTTACATTTTCATTAATTATAACAACCTATTTTGCATGGTTGCGAAATTTTCTACTTCTTAGTATTACATTTACTACTTTACTCTTTAATGTTTACATATTTTGGTGTGTGATCAATAGTGATTTACGAAAATACTTGAAACTATTTATAAAATGGTCATGCATATTTGGATGTATTATTGTTGGCTATGCTCTATTTGAAACAGTGACAACCTCCAATCCTTTTATTGAATATATAAATTCTTCTCATGCATATTTGAATGATTTCTTGATAACAGAAGTAAGATTTGGCATAAAACGAAGCCAATCTATTTTTTCTATGCATACTACTAATGGTGCTATTTCTTTGGCTTTATTTTGTCTGTTGCTTTATCTTAAACGGCAAACGAATTTCTTTAAAAGTAATAAGTTAATTAATGTATTAATTATCTTACTGCTAATTACAGTTTTTTTGACAGGGGCAAGATCTGCAATGATTAGCTGTGTAATATGTTGCCTTATGTTTTATGAAAAGGAATTATTACAATTCAAATATGTATTATTGCTGTTAGTAGCAGGCTGCATTTTAATTGGTAGTTTGTATGAATATATTCAAGAAGTTTTAAATTCAATATTTGATACGGAAAAGGTCAGTGGTAGTAATGCAGACATGCGAAGTATTCAGTTCGAAATAGCATATTTATTTTTAGTACAATCGTTTTGGTTTGGTCATGGGCTTTCTTATATGTGGATATATGTGAAAATATTTTACGATGAGTTATTGGGGGCAGAATCTTTATGGATTCCAGTTATGATTGATCAAGGACTCATTGGAATTATGGCTTATGCCTTCTTTTTTATATGCTGTATAGTATATTCAATAAAAAAGAAAGCATTATGTATTTCTTTTTTTGTCTTAGGTTTCTTAGTCTATAATTCAATGTCATCTTTACCTGGTTTTCAGATTACATACATTCTTATTTATATTATAACAATGATAGAGTTAAAACAATTATATCCAATTTCTAAAACTTGATATGATGTTACTTAGTATTATAATTCCAGTGTATAAAGTTGAACGTTATATTAAAGCGACGTTACAAAGTGTATTTAATCAAAATATTGATACAACTTCATATGAAGTAATAGTTATTAATGATGGCACGCCAGATGACTCAATGAGTATTGTTACTGAATTTTCGAAGAAGCATGAAAATCTTTTTATTATTTCTCAAGCTAATCAAGGTTTGAGTTGTGCAAGAAATGCAGGATTGAAACGGGCTAAAGGCGATTATGTTTGGTTCGTCGATAGTGACGATACAATTGTTGATAATGCTATTGCAATGTTCTCTTCTTTAACGAAAATGCAAGCAGATATTTATGTTTTTGGACTAAAAAAAACAGATGAGAAAAATGGAATAATTACAGAAGAATTTGCGACTGAAGAAATGGCACTGTTTTCAACCATGGCAGAAGGGAAAAAAATAATGAATAAGGTTAGAAAATGCCCAATTCAACGCTGCATTTTTCGGAGAGATTTCTTGCTAAAAAACAAACTATTTTTTTATCCCAAAATTTATCATGAAGATTTAGAGTTTGCTCCGAAGGCATTTTTTTTGGCAGAAAGAGTTTATGTAGTTAATAAGGCTATATATAATTATCTTCTAAGAATATCGGGATCAATAACATCTGCAATTAAAATTAAATCATGTCATGACATGATAACCGTCATGCATAATTTAGAAAAGTTTCGAAAGTATAATGCTTGTACGATGTATGATAATGCAATTTTTAAGCAATATATTTTTATGTATCTACTTATCTTTTTTGAATATGCACAAAGATGTCCAGATAAAAAAGAAGTAAAAAAAATTGTATCTGAACATTGTAGTTGGTTTAGACAAATAAGTAGTTATGGTATTTCCATATATTTCCCATCTTTTAAAAATTTTGTTTTTAGCTTGTTATGTTTTGTCAGTCCTAAATTGCTATATTATAAATATTTAATTTGAAAAATATTATGATACCTAAAATCATTCATTATTGTTGGTTTAGTCAGGATGAAATACCAGAGGAAACTAAATGTTGCATTCAAAGTTGGATTAAATGGCTCCCTGAATTCAAAATAAAAAAATGGACTTTAAAAGATTTTGATGTAAACAATCACCAATTTACACAAGAAGCTTTGTTGCAGAAAAAATGGGCTTTTTTAACAGATTATGTTCGTCATTATGCTCTTTATCATTATGGAGGTATATATTTAGATTCAGATGTTATGCTTTATGGTCCATTAAATAGTTTGTTTGATTCAGATTTTGTTTCTGCATGCGAATATCATCCTTCTTGGGATGATATGAAAAAAAACAGGAATGATAATATTTTAAATAGCCAATATAAAAGGATAGGTAATAAAATTAAAGTATATGGAATCGGTATTCAAGCAGCAGTAATTGCCAGCATTCCAAAACATCCTTTATCTCGTAAAGTTTTAGATTTTTATGATTGTATAGATTTAGAAACAGTCTTAATAAATAAATACACAGCTCCTACTGTTCTTGCTTATTCGATGGAAGAATACGGTTTTCGGTATATTGATGAAGAGCAAAAATTGCAAATGTCAATCCATTTATACCCTACTTCTATTATCAGTAATCACAACCAGAAGAATAAAAAAAGTATTGCGGTCCATTGGTGTGCGGGAAGTTGGATTAATCGTTCAAAAATTGGTAGAATTAGACATGAATTGGCAAAATTAAAAGTATATAGACTTTTAGTTTCCCTAAAAAATGATATTCAGAAAAAATTATACAAATGAAACCCATAGCCCTCGTAACCTGTTATTTTCATCACAATTACGGAAGCATGCTGCAAGCATACGCTACCGAAATGATTATGCAGCAGATGCACTTGCCCTATCAAACCATTGCTTGTAAAGCTCCAATAGATTATATGGAAGAAAACAAAGCAATTTACATTGTCAAGAAATTGCTTATTGGCGACTGGAAGATGCGGCTTGGCAAGATGAAGATAGAACGGGAAAAGAAAAAGAATCCGATTTTTGCCCGAAATTGGACAATACGTGATGAAGCGTTCAATCTGTTTGCGAAAGAATCGTTTCATCTTTCACCTTATTGCAAGAACCGTGCGGAGTTGAAAGCAATGGCAAACGATTATTCGGCTATCCTTGTAGGAAGTGACCAGTTGTGGCGTACGGATAGTGTGGAGCATGGCTATTATACATTGGAATGGGTACCTGACAATGTACGGAAGATAGCTTATTCTACCAGTATCGGTGTAAAAGAAGTGCCTTGGTTTCAAGTAGAAAAAAACAGACGTTTTATGAATCGGTTCGACTATATTGCCTTACGTGAGCAAAGTGCTTGTGATTTGGTTTATAAGCTGACTGGACGTAAAGTGCAGGTGGTGCTTGACCCTACGCTGTTGTTTACGGGAGAACAATGGATGAATATCCAACAGATAGAGCCATTGACTACGGATAACTATATTTTCTGTTATCTATTAGGAAACAATCTCGACCAGCGTACATTAATCAAACAGGTACAAAAAAAAACAGGATTGAAAATTGTAGCTTTACAACATTTGGACGAATATATACCGTCGGACGAAGGCTTTGCCGATGAAGCACCCTATAATGTCGGACCACGGGAATTTCTTAATTATATTCGGAATGCAGACTATATATTTACCGATTCTTTCCATTGTTCGGTGTTTTCCATTCTTTATAAAAAACAGTTCTTTACGTTCAGCCGTTTCAGCGAGCGAGCTAAACAGAGCACAAATACACGTATAGACAATTTATTGAATCTGACAGAGTTGTCGCAAAGAAGAATCAATTCCCAAAGTGATTTGCACTCTATTTTGGATATGCCTTGTAATTATAAGGGAGTGGATGAAAGACTGGAAGGGTTGAGAAGATTGTCTATGGATTATTTGTATACAGCATTGTCCGGTTTAGACTCATAATTCTAAAATTAAGATGATTACCATTACAGACAAATCACAATGTTGCGGTTGTTGGGCTTGTGAAAATGTATGTCCAAAGGGTTGCATTCGCATGGAAGAGGATAATGAAGGTTTTCGTTACCCTAAAGTAGATACAGAAAAGTGCATTGAATGTGGGCTTTGCGAAAAAGTGTGCCCGATAAAACAACCGAGACAGGATGATACAGTTCCTGAAAGTTTTGTGGTGCAGAACAAAAACGCTCAAATTTTACGTAACAGCACATCGGGTGGTTTTTATTCTGCCATTGCTAATTATGTGATAGAGAAAGGAGGGGTTGTATTCGGGGCTGCATTCGATGAAAATATGACTCTGCGTCATACATATAGTGAAACATTGGAAGGATGTACTCGGTTTCGTGGTTCGAAATATGTACAAAGCCTGGTAGGGGATAGTTATACGCAGGCAAAAAAGTTTTTGGATGCAGGTAGGCTGGTGGTATTCAGTGGTACTCCTTGTCAGGTAGCTGGGTTATATGGTTATCTTAGGAATCGGAAATATGAAAATTTAATAACCGTGGACTTGGTGTGCCGTGGCACACCAAGTCCACGGTTATTACGAAAATATCTGGAATACCATGCTGCCTTAACAAAAAGTAAAGTGATGGATTATCGTTCAAGAGACAAATATTATGGATATGATTTCAGTACAGCTACCATTACGTTTGCCGATGCATCCAAACAATATCATAAAGGTATGGAAGGAGATATGATGCTTCGATTTTATTTTAAGAATATTTGCTCTCGCCCCAGTTGCTATGAATGTCATTTCAAGACCTTGCACAGAATAAGCGATTTTACAATTTTTGATTGTTGGAACGCTCCTTCTGTATCAAAAAAATTCAATAATAAAGGAGCGACAAATGTATTTATTCACACAGAAAAAGGCAAAGCTGTTTTTGAACAATTAAAAAGCAATTTTATATGGGCATCTTCAAACATAGTTCCTATCATAAAACGGGACGGAGTTATGATAAAGCATTGTGTTCCAATGAATCCGAAACGTGATAATTTTTTTAGGGATTTGAATGATTGGCCTATGATTGAGATTGAAAAGAAATACTTGGATTGTTCTTTACCTAAAAGGATTATAGCATCAATAA
>ULJS01016550.1_pt1 | contig 11387 bp, 7 predicted proteins | sample 1950911 | NCBI WGS metagenome assembly ULJS01 (sample SAMEA4835475, study PRJEB28245) | human gut metagenome | biome: gut microbiome; material: fecal sample | place: Denmark | collected 2008
TGCCACACCGGTGCCCTCTTTTATAAGGCCAGCCAGTATGTGCTCTGTTCCAACATAGCTGTAATTCATTTTCTTTGATATACGTGCAGCCAAATCTATTGCTTTTTTAGCCTTACTTGTATATGGTTTCAAGTCATATCCTCCAGTCATATTCACTAATTTAAGTCGATGAACTGCAAATCATCATCTTCGCTGTCATCTTCATTATCATCCTTTGCACTGCTGTCTATAGTCTCAGACGGCTTATTTCCATCATTGACAAAGCCATCAAGTGCCATTTGAAGCTGATTCTTTAAAGCATCCTCATCAGCATCGTTTTCTGTGTCAGAAACGTTTTCCTGCCTTGAATCGTCTTTTAAATCAAACTCAGAGTTTTCATTCTCAACAGCTTTCTTAGAATCAGGTGTAATTTCTACGGTTCTTCCGACATAGGATGCATTTGATATATTTTCATCCGTAGCCATCTTTTGCTCATCTGCAACATCTTCCGCTGTTTCTTCTGCGACTTCATCTGCCGGCTCTTCTACAGCTTCATCTGCTGTTTCTTCTGCGGCTTCACCTGCCGACTCTTCTGCAGCTTCTCCTGCCACTTCATCCACCGACTCTTCTGCAGCTTCTTCTGCCACTTCATCTAACGGCTCTTCTGTAACCTCTTCTTCCAGCTCATCTGCTATCTCGTCCGCAGTTTCATCAGTTGTTTCTTTCAAAGCTTCATTTGATACATCTTCTGCTGCATCATCTACATCATCATCGTCATCATGATAGTCCATTGCCTTATATTTTCTGTTTTTCACAGCTGATACCATAAGCAACAGTAACAGAATAATGATAATAAGAACCAGTATTGCAGCTAAAACAAGATATTTATTGGCAATTCCCGGGACAAGCTCGCTCTTTGTTGTATCGTTTTCCTCCTGTGCCACTGTAGGTGTACTGAGCTCGGTTCTCATATATGTGCCATCTACGCTATCATATGTATACCAGCCACTCTCACCATTGTCATTTATGGCATATACGAGGTAAAAATCCTTTGTCTGATCATGGCTTTTTTCGGCTTTGGTCTGGTAGGCTGTTGCCACACCCTTGCCCTCTATGGAGAGTGATACCTCATTATATCCCTCAGGCACATCATCCACCTTAGGCAGTAAAACCACTATAAAATGTGACTCTGAATTGATACGGACAAACTCATATGCTGCATTCTGTGCTGCATCATATACAAAAAGCCCATTGCCGCTTTCCGACTGTAAATACACAAGCGTGATATCACCAAAGGTGCCATGAAGGGTATTGTATTCAAGTCCGTCAATCACTGTCTTTGAGTGCTCAAAGCCTTCAGGAACAACATCCTCCGGAATGTCATTTACCATAGTCCACTCTGTGCCATTTATATCGAACTTCTTCCAGTTATCCTGCTTATCTGCATTCTCCGGATCATCCTCGGCTCTTCTGGTAACAACTATATTGTATGTGCTTGTGCTGCCGTCCTCTGCTGTCACAACAACGCTGACCGTGTTCTCTCCAACCTCAAGTGAATCATTGCCTGTGACGGATGTCACACTCGCCTTGGAATCAGCCGGATTTGCTGTAACCGCAAGGCTTGAACAGCTGTAATCTACTGTAGCTGTGTAATCCTTTGTCGCAGCAGAAAACTCAGGGGAAAGCGTACCTGCTGAGATAACAAGTGAACCAAGAGATGCATTTGAGGATTTCTTTTCCTCTTTGTTTTCATTATCTTTATTTGCATTGCTGTCATTGCCGGTATTGCTGCCAGAATTGTCCTTGTTGCTGTTTGAATCATTGTTTGATGAAGCACTTGTTACCGTCACCTTCGTGCTGGCACCGGTAATTGTACCTCCGGCATCGTTGCCCTCTGCATCTCCTACAACTGTACAATATGCCTTTATAGTGCAGCTTCCTACGGCCTTCGCCGTAAACGAAAATGACTGCGATGTAGGATATCCTGCGGCGTCACCAATATTGGCTACACCATCCCCTCCGTTACTCAGTACTCCCTCGTCGGAGCTTGAGATAACTACAGTGCCAAAATATCCTGACGGCATAGAAACCGTCACCTTGACTGTTTTTCCAACAGCTACAGAGCTTGAGCTGACACTTAATCCAAGTCCCTGCGCATATACATGCTCGGCAGGTGTGAAAACAAGCATCACCGCCACAACAAGTGATAATATACATCCAAATAATTTCTTCATATTTTCCTCACATTTCTAATTCTGCGATATCTTTGATTTGCCCAGTATGTGTCTGTTCATGATTATCATATCAAGGGCATTTCCACCATCACCCTTTCTGTTAGCATCAGCTGCCTCCAGATAAGCACCTGTGAGTGTTCCCTTTCCTAAAATATGTCTGTTGAGCTTAATCATATCAAGGGCATTTACAGCACCGTCACCATTGATATCTCCATATACAACAATATCATATGTCTTTTTCAGGTTACCCGAAGCATCATAAACAGCCACTTTATTGCCTGTTGCAACCTTTCCGCTGTTTTCTGAGCCTGAGCTTGTCAGAAGCTTTACAGTACCTGATGCTGATACTGCTATATTCTTCACAAAATCAGCTGCACCGGTTCCAGGCTCAATGCCTGTAATATAAGTACCTATACTGTATTTACCTGATGTTATGTTTACATCTGTATTATTTTGGTTATTATTGTTCTGATTATTATTGCCACCTGCATTATTTGCAGATGCCGCCTGCCTGTTTATATTGATAGTGTATGTTCTTGTATCACCGCTTTGCGACTTGCAATTTACCTTAATTGTATTATTTCCGACAGCAAGCGAATAGCTTCCTGTGCCTGAAACACCACTGTTTCCTGAAACTGCATCTGCCGAAACAGTCACTGAGCTTATAGCATTTGAAACAACTGCTGAATAGCTTGTTGTCGCTCCATTGAAGGCCGGTGTGAGTGTTACACCGCTTATCGCAAGCGACTGCAGATAGTTATTGGTATCGCCAGCTTTATCGAAGCCCACTGCTGACGATGGCATATTGTTGTATACAGGTATTTTAAATACAAAAGCCTGATTCTTGTCTGAATATCCTTTAGCCAGACTCTGTCCCTCAGTAAGAGCCGCTGTGGCATTGCCCATGTACTGATGGAAATACAGCGAGCTTGTATTTACTACATTAAACTTCTCAAAATACAGTGTATTTTGACCCTTATTTATATAATTGCTGCCCACCTTTACAGCTCCGCCGCTTATGGACTTTACTCTTGTATTCCAGCCCTGCTTCTTGGCAAAAGACAGACCATTTTTATAAATCTTATCCTTCGTGTTTCCGGTTGCATTAAAATTAAAATAATTATAATATCCTTCGTATCCGGAATATGTACCCGAAATAAGAGGACTCGTTCCCTTTTGTCCCTGCTCCTGCTTTAAACGCGATGCTATATGGTATGCACTTACTCCACTGCTCTTTGCCACATCCATGAATGTGCTTGCATAATTGATTTTCTCACCATTGTTGGAATAGGTCTTTGTTCCCTCCATAAATGTGCCTTTTACTATGGACTGAACACCTTCAAGTGCCTCATTCGGACTGTATGCCAGACTCTGAAACTGAAAAATATTGGTCTCATCAAGAAAATTCCTTGGATCCATGAGATAAGCAATATAGGCACTGCTTGCTGACACCCATCCCGGTTCGTACTCAACCCACGTATTTGTTGACCAGTTATATGCTCCGGCAGCTGTGGATTTCTTGGAATTGTCTGCTGATTTGGATACCAGATTAAGTCCGTTTACACTTTCATTTTCAATCACCGTATCCCAATTCAAACCTGTATTTACAGCCTCAAATGTCCAGCTTGGATACTTATTGTGAAGAGCTGTAAGGTTTGGAATATAGCTGTCAGGAAAGCCTGCATTCTTCATAGCCGTGACAAAATCAGTATTGTCTCCGCTGTTATTGTATGTCACCTTTATGTATGTACTGATAGTCCAGCCCGTAAATGCCTTGCCGTTTAAAGTACCCTTGACATTGTACCAGACCACACCGTTTACCCTGGTCTCTCCAATTATGTCAACCTGATGGTTCCAGTTGAGTGAAACAACCTTGGTAGTGCCGGATGTGCCTGCTGCATTGCGGACATACACATTGCCACCTGTAATCGTACCTGTAGCATATGCTCCCGATGCGGTTGCAAGGGCAAGCTGCTCCTCATTATTCTGCTGTATGGCATCCGCATTGCCGGTGTCTGCCGAAGCATCCCCTGTCTGCGCATTGTCTGATGCAGCTGTGCCGGTACCTGCTGATACAAAATCAGACCTGATATAGCTGACACACTCCTCGTTATTTGCTGCCAGATTGTACTTTGCCTTGTACCACACCTTGCCGTCTGCACCTGTGGTCTGCTCAAGAATAGTAATATCCTTGCCGTTTGAAAGCTTGTGCTCCAGCTCATACTCTGTTCCAGGTCCGCTTCTCGCCGCTACCCAGTATCTCTCATCACACACAACCTTAGCCGCCTGATCCGCATAAACTGCTATGCTGCTGTATGGTGCCAGGTCACATGCAGCTAATGACAATGTTACGACAGAGGCTGCCAGAAATTTATTTATCTTTATCATCAAATCCCCTCTTTCTTATGTGCATTGTTTACATTAATCCATTATTCATTTAATTATAATAGAATATGACCTTTGTATCAATGTATTCGGCAGAAATTTATTATTTTTTTATTGATATGAGGGTCAAAAGGTATTTTGCCCCTCATTTATGATTAATCGAATTGCATGCAAGCATGCATCGATGATACCTTTTGACCCTTTAATCATAATATAAAAACTCCCTTCAACGTGCAGCTCATGCTTACGTTTCAGGGAGTTATCTGATTCATATTCTGCTTTTTCTTACTGTCTCCTGTAGCTTTTTCTAGCTGAACAGGGATTTTATCTTATCCCATAAATCCATGAAAAAGTTACCAATCTTTTCCCAGAAGCCCGGGTCATTTATCTTATCGCCAAGCTTTGATGCCCAGTCATGTGCCTGGTTAATGACTGAATCCCAGTCGATATTGGCATCCTTAAGCTTCATAAGAAGCGATGTCAGCTTTGCAATATCATCATCAGAAAGCTTCAGGTCGTAATCCTTTGCAGCCTCCTTTATCGCATCCTTTATCTGGCTCTCATCCTTGAGCCTTCCATCGGCAAGCTGCTTCTTTAGGTCTGCAATCATTGCCTCGATATCCTGCGAATCGCCGTCAATGCTCTTGTTGAGCTCTCCTGTTGTGACAAGCTCATCCATCGCTGCGTCTGTCACCTTGTCGTCAAGCTTCTTGCCTGTCATCTCCTCGTATGCCTTTAGTGTACCTACAAGTGCTGCCGTTCCGGAAATAGGGAAAGGTCCTGCGACTATGATTTTAGCATCAGCTATGCCTGCTGTGGCAAGCGCATTCTTGTACATTCCTACCGTACAGTAATTGATATTGTGTGTGGAAACACTAAGACCCGCACCCTTTTTATCCTCTGTAATGAGTACTGAGGAAAGTGACCTTGTGCCAATCTCGCTCTTGCTGATGTATGAATCGAGGTACTTGTGCTCCTCATCATTATTTACATAGACCACATCGTACTTGTCCAGATCAGTGAGCTCGATTCCCATAAATCCAAGCACTGTCGCTCTCTGATCCGGTGTGAGGTCTGCTCCAAGACTTAAGTATGGCTTATCATTTTTGCTGATTGTCACCTTGTCGTTTGCCTCACTGCCGGCTGGCGTTGTGCTGTCTGCAGTACTGTCTGTGTTACTCTTATCAGCTGCGTCACTGCTGTCACTGCCTGATACATCAACGCTTGAAACTGTATCAGTCTGCGTAGCTGTCTCTGTTGCAAATACAGCCGGATTCATTGTAAACAGTGTCACCGCAGCAAGCACGCTACATACAATACTCTTTGCTTTTTTCTTTATTGATCTAATCATTTTTCCTCCAATCTACTGCTCTATATCATACGAAATTGTAAAGCTGCTTCCGTCGAAGCTGACATCTGCCATGCTTCCGCATACCACAGGCATCATCGGCGACATATGACCTATATCCAGATCCATGATGATTGGCACATTAAACTCTCTAAGCAGTGATGAAAGCGCCTGTCTGTGGTCTATGCCAAACATTTCCTCTCCGAAGTGCGCCGGGCGTCCGATAAGAAAGCCCTTTACATTTGAAAACCATCCTGCATTTTTCATCTGCCACATAGCCCTTCTCATGCCCATCACATTAAGGTCACAAGCCTCAAGGAACCATATGATACCATCATCACTGTAGCGCTCATTAAATTCCCTTACATGGTCAAACGATGTACCAAGCAGATTGATAAGACAATCCATGCAGCCACCAAGCAGCCTGCCTCTCATGGTAAGCCTGCTTTCCTTTGCCACCGCAGGAATAGAGCTGATACACGACTTTTCAGTCAGGTTGTAGCCCACAAACGGAGCATTCTCATCCTTTATCGATTCCTTCTCCCACATAGGGTAATTGGTAAATGAAAGCTTCCTGCCACAAAGCAGATTAAATGCATCGGTAAGTGACTCATGCCACACCTCCATGCCAAAGCTGCCCGCACACGGTCCGTAAATACCTGCTGTATCTGCAATAGTAGCCTCCAAAAATGTGAAATTCGTGTTGTCAGAATAGCCCATGTACCATTTCGGCTTTGACTGCTTCACGCGCTCAAAATCAATATAAGGCACTACCTCGCACATCAGCTCGCCACCACCACATGATATAAGCACATCACTGTCAACAGAAGCATAGCTCTCGTTCAGCTCTTCTGCGCACTTCTTAGGTGTATTGCTGATACCTATGCCACTGTCGCATCTGCAGTTAGGTCCCTCTATCGTCTTATAACCCATGCTGTGAAACCTTTTAATGGCATTGTCAAAGGCACTCCTGTACGGCTCTGTTGTACAGCCCATCGAAGGCGCCACAAAGCCTATTGTTCCTCTATCCTTTAGAAATTCAGGGTATCTCATGTTTCTATCATCCTATCACTATTATTTACATATCTAAGCTTCTGTCTGAAGTAAAATATGTAGGATTTTATCATTTCTGTCCAGGTCATTTTACTGTCATAATTAAATGTCGTCGTGTACTGCAAATGCTGTCTGTTGCACCAGTTGTATATATCATGCAGACTTATCGAATCAACATGCTTTATATTGTTCATAAACACCTTAACCTTTGAAAGCTCATCCTCACTGTCAATGTATAGATGAAAGATAGTATTCGGACATTCAATTATTATCTGCTGTTCTCCTATATTTTTCATCAATGTATCCTCTATTGAATAATGTATCCTGTGTGATTAAAAACATTATCGTCTGTCACACCGGGATGTGAGTAATAACAAAATATCGTAACTGTTCAGTACCTTCACAGTTAAAAAATATCACATAACCATAGTACTACACCGGCGTCACAAAATCCAGTCATTTTTGCCTGCCAATTCTTACTATTTTATTAAGAAAAACGGTAAATATCATACCCCCTCACAGTCAAATGCCGGAATGAAGCTGTCCTTTGCCACGTCACCCTCCTGTATAAATGCATTCGTGATTCCTATTTCGAGGGCATAGTTAACAAGTCTTTCATACTCTCTCTTTGTCACTGTGCGGTTTATCTCAGGATAATCCTCTAGTGCAATCGGCGTAAACTGGCTCATCATGCTTATATATACGTGATCATGATATGTATCATACAGGTACTTAAGTACAGCCTTTGCATCATTCACATGTCCCGGCAGTAGAAGCTGTCGCACAATAACTCCCTTTTGTATGAGTCCTGTCGCATCGTCAATCACGACATCCGGCTGCTGCCTGACCATCTCTGAAAGCGCCTTCTTTGCGACAGACGGATAATCTTTTGCCCTTGAATACCTTGCCGAAAGCGTACTGTCCATATATTTAAAATCCGGAAGATACACATCCACTATGCCCTCAAGCAGTTTTAGCTCTGTCACATTTTCATATCCGCTCGTATTGTATATAATAGGAAGCTTCATGCCACGGCTTTTTGCATCGTTTACCGCCCACACTATATCAGGGATATACTGCCCCGGTGTGACCAGATTGATATTATTTGCGCCTTTGTCCGCAAGTTCTATAAAAATATCACTCAGCCTCTCTTTACTGATTACCTTTCCCGCTTTTCCGTCAGAAATCTCCCTGTTCTGGCAGAACACGCAGTGCAGGCTGCAGCCTGAGAAAAAAACTGCCCCACTTCCTCTTTTTCCTGATATGCACGGCTCCTCCCAGTAATGAAGTGCTGCTCGCGCCACCTTTATTTCAGATGAAACGCCACATACACCTGTTTGTCCGGTGCTTCTGTTTATGCCACATTTTCTGGGACACAATAAGCAATTTTCGTATTTATTCATATTTTTCATTTTAACCCTTGCTAAAAATAATGTTTGATACTACAATCTATATGATTATGCGGTGCATATGCCATGCGCCTTCAGTAGTCATTTTAAAATTATACCATAACTATTCTTACAGAAGAGAATAGTTAAAATACACAATAAGGAGATTACAATGAATCAGTCAAACTGTATCGTCGCCCAGTCAGGCGGCCCAACTGTTGCAATCAACGCAAGCCTTGCAGGAGTCATCGCAGGAGTAAAAAGCTCTGAGAAATACGATATCTGCTATGGCGCCGTAAACGGAATACTCGGCATATTAAATGAGAATTATCTCAATCTGTCAGATATTTTTGCAGATGATGCTAATCTTGAAAAGCTCAAGACCACACCTGCCATGTATCTTGGCTCATGCCGTCACAAGCTCCCTGATTACAAGGATGATGATTCACCATATGTATACATCTTCCACCAGTTTGATAAGCTCTCCGTAAAGGCTTTCTTTTACATCGGTGGAAATGATTCGATGGATACCGTATTAAAGTTATCCGATTATGCAAAAAAAATCAACAGTGATGTGAAAATTATAGGGATTCCAAAAACCATCGACAATGATCTGTGCATGACAGACCACACTCCGGGATTTGGCTCTGCCGCCAAATATATAGCATCAAGCATGCTCGAGATAGCCCATGATACCTTTATCTATGCTGTTAAAAGTGTGACAATCGTTGAAATCATGGGACGTGACGCAGGATGGCTCACTGCCGCTTCCGCTCTCGCACGTAATGAGTACAATACAGCGCCTCAGTTCATCTATCTGCCTGAGGTGGATTTCGACAAGGACAAATTTGTTGCCGATATAAAAGAAGCCCTTACGCACACTAACAATGTAATAGTTGCCGTATCCGAAGGAATACATGACGCAGACGGCTCATACATTACATCATCAAATGCCTCATGCGACCAGTTCGGACACCAGCAGCTAAGTGGTGCCGGAAAGGCTCTTGAGTTCATTGTGAAAGAAAACATCGGTGTCAAGGTGCGCTCTGTAGAGGTAAATGTGCTCCAGCGCTGTGCCTCACACCTTGCATCATTAACTGATATCGAGGAATCTTTTGCTCAGGGTAAAAAGGGTGTCACTATTGCAGCAGAGGGTGTGACCGCATCAATGGTATGCTTGAAGCGCATCTCAAATGATCCTTATCAGGTAGAATACACATATTCTGCTATCAAGGATATCGCAAACGAGGCCAAGTCTGTGCCAAGAGAGTGGATCAATAATGCTGGCAATGATGTGAAGCCTGAGCTTATCGAATACTTAAAGCCACTTATTCAGGGAGAAACCGCTGTAGCCTACAAGAATGGTCTGCCTGACTATATGGATGTGTCACATCTTCACAAATGTAACTGATTTTAGCTGCCGCCTACACCCCGGTGTGGGCAGCAACAGCATATCTCCAAGGAGGTCGATTTACATGAAGAAAAAAGTGCTTATAGCCTGCGCCGTTGTGCTTGGTGTGATTTTGGCTGTTTATCTTGGCTTTGCCTTTTATTTTAGCAGCCACTATCTGTTCAACACAAAGATTAACTCTGTAAAATACGCAGGGAAAACCGTAAAAGAAGCATTAGAAAAAAATACAGCCTTAAGCCGCGACTATCTGCTCACAATCACTGATAGAAAAGGCAACAGCTTTTCACTTAAGGGACCTGATTTTTCCTATGAATATGTCTCAAACGGTGACGAGGAGCAAATCCTAAAAAGCCAGAATGCTTTTACATGGCCTGTCAGTCTCTTCAAAGCTCAAAACTATACTCTAAAGGGTTCGTCCAAATATGACGATGCCGCTTTGGCGGAAAAGCTCAAGGCTCTTGATATTTTCAGTGATGACTACATTGAAAATCCGGAGGATGCCCACATCGAGATAAAAGACGGCAAATACAATGTGATTGAAGAGAAAAATGGCTGCAAGCCGATATATGACAGCATCCTTGCCGAAGTAAAGGATGCCCTGGACAATGAGCTTCCAAAGCTTAGCTTAAGTGATGACTGTTATGAATCTCCTAAAATCACAAAAAACAGTGATACTATCAAAAATGAAAAAGAAGCCCTCGACAAATACACTGCTTCAACCGTCACTTACAAAATTGAAGGTGCCGACGAGAAGCTTGACTCAGCCAAAATCCTTGATATGCTAAGCATCTCAGATGACGGCAGAGTGAGCATAGATGATGCCAAGGTCACTAAATATGTCCAGCAGCTTGCTTCCAAGTACAATACCTTCGGCCGCAAACGCTCGTTCAAGACATCGTCCGGTGACACTATTGAAATAGGTGGTGGAGACTACGGATGGGTAGTCAGCAAGAAAAATGAGAAGGCCAAGCTCCTTTCCGATTTAGAGGGAGGCAAGCCAGTGGAAAGAGAGCCTGTTTACGAGCAGACTGCTCTCTACCGAGGCGCTGACGACATAGGTAATACATACATAGAGATTGACTACACAAAGCAGCACATGTGGTATTACAAGGATGGTGCTCTCCAGATGGAGTCTGATTTCGTATCAGGTAATCTCGCCCGTCAGAATGGTTCCGTAGATGGTGTATACAAGATTGTTTACAAGCAGAGAAATGCTACTCTTGTCGGTGAGGGTTACTCTTCTCCTGTCAGCTATTTCATGCCGTTTGCCTACAATATAGGTATCCATGATGCCAGCTGGCGTGATACCTTCGGAGGAACAATTTACAAAACCTCCGGCTCACACGGATGTATCAATGTTCCGCCTGCTTTTGCAGAGCAGCTGTTCAACGCTGTGGATAAGGGCACTCCTGTTGTTGCCTACTATAGAGAGGCTGTCACTCTGACAAACAATGCTGCAAAGATGTCCAATGCATACTCGTATGTAGCTCCTGATGCAGCGCAGTAAGTGTGGATTGCATTGTATCTTTTAATAATATGTTAAGGCGACCGGCGCACTGGAAATTCACCCCCGTGCGCCGGTCGCCTTC
>ULJS01016486.1_pt1 | contig 11122 bp, 13 predicted proteins | sample 1950911 | NCBI WGS metagenome assembly ULJS01 (sample SAMEA4835475, study PRJEB28245) | human gut metagenome | biome: gut microbiome; material: fecal sample | place: Denmark | collected 2008
GAAAATGTCAGAACAAGTCTTGACTATTACATATTATTCTCAGGAAGTGAATACATCTGCCTCTTCCTAAGATTGAAGAAAGCCAAGAATGCAGGACTGATAAGGTTGTGCTTCATTCTCTTGTCAAGAAGAAAAGTAAAGCCTATGCCTTTGACTTGGATGAAGATTTCATTCTTTTCTGTATTCATACCCATACAAGCTTTTGAACTTTACTTTTGCTTTTTCTTCAATTACATCATCTGGTTCAAACTGTGCATATTCATCTTCTGACCTCAATTTCCTAACAATCTTTTCAAAATGATAGTCATCAAGAAGTTGTTGATTCTCCTTTTTATCATCTTCATTCAAATTGCCAGTTAGATGCCTAATTTTATAACTTTGCTTCTCTATTGTCTTTTTATTGGATTGTCTTTCTGCATATAGGAGTATTGCCGCTCCTATAGCAAATATAGCTATAGCTTCAATCATTGCATTTTACATTGTAAGTTTCAAAATCAATAATCCACTTATTTTCCATAAGGAATTCTATACCCAACACACCATGTATCTGAATACCTGTTTCTTTCTGTACCTGTGCTATAGCATCAGTCGCATCAAGCACAGAAAAAGTGGAAGTATAATCAACACCCTCGAAATTGAATGTAGCTTCAATGACAGGAGTTTCTTTATAATGTCCCTCTATGCCCATTGTTCTACAGGTACAGTCGAGTAGCTTGAACTCATCTTTAAAGTGTTCATACACAAAATCAAAAAGGGTGTTATGGGTAGAACCTGTATCTATTAGAAAACACATATTCTTTAGTTTGCCTGATGTTACTATCAGTGGCAAGCCTGTCTTTTGAACGCCAAATGTCAGTGGAAATTCCATATAATCAATTATTTTTATTGGTTTCTTGATATTGTTCTATAGCTCTTTGATATGCTTCACTATAGGATATTCCCTATTGTTTCTCCATATATCTTGAGCCAAATCCTCTATCTCTTGTTCTTTATCTCGTAAATGGTAATTGCCCGAATTTGGTCTAAATATCCAATAAATCACCAAAAGTACAATTATAACTAATGCAATTTCACTCATAAAATAATCTTTTAAATTAGTCATTATTCCATCTTGCATCTGAATCTCCTTCATAAGCATCTGCTAATCCACTTTCAACATCTTCTCTACTCCAACCACCATAATAGGCTTGCTCATCTCCATAAGGGTCACTCCAATTTTCCTCTTCATAATCCCCAAATGAAGTTCTATGAGAATACTTTCTTGAAATAGATTTCTCTGATGTCTTCCAAATAATAGGTAGAGTAGTTTTTCCTATATCCGACTTTTCTATTAATATAGGAAATATCTTACCACAACTATTAACAACAATGGCTACTACAGGGTCTTTGGGAATAGTTTTAAATGAGGCATAGCCAATATTGGCTCCATAAGTAAAATACAACTGACCTGTATTTGGCATTACTTTAACACTTAATCTTTCACAATTAACCATTTGTTTAAATGCTTCTACGGAGTAGGTACATATATAGGTTAATCCATCAAGAATAACATTAGTGGCTAATTTATAAAGATTTATTAGTTCTTCTTTATCGCCTATAAAGGCTTTTATAGAAAATAGGTATTTTTCATTTAGTGTCCACATATTGTCATACTTGAATGGAACTATAACATTATCCTGTGTATCAATAATCCCCCATTTTCTATCAACAAGATTATCTTTCCTATTTTCAGGATTGGATTTAATTACACGGGCAAAACCACAAATAAAACGAGGGTCACACCATGAATATTTACCTAAAGGTATTACAAATTCATTATTTTTATTGATATATCCATATCGATATTTAGTGTCTCTGACCATAGCTAAACCGCAATTGAAAGAATACATCTCCATATATTGAGGTGGGATGACAACTTCTCCTGCTTGGCTTTTAGCTCCAAACAAACCATTCTCTTGAAATATGATATACTCCTTATCCATGCTGCCTTTTTGTAGCCATACCACAAAAAGAAAGGTGTAAGCTTAACCTTGATTTGTCATTCTGAAGGTATCGCCAAACACCTATATCCATACAAACAAGGAAAGCCCACACCTTATGGCATGAGCATTTACCTACTTGCATTTGATGGATATATTCTTCTAAATTGGCGATTTTTCAGAACTCATCAAGCAAGAAGCAAACACTTCTTTTTCTAATATGTCTTGTTAAACTTCTATTTCATTGCTAACTATATTTGTTGTTACTGCAAAAGTACGATAATTCTGCAAGAAACAAACATCAAATCAGGCAATTTTATAAAAGTCAATTCATATCAGCATCCGAGGTGTGGGCAATTTCTTGTCATGAAGGGATGATAAATATCTCCCCTTGCTCTATACAAAGGTACTGCTTTTGTTACATATCTCTTATTCTCATTGTTTCTTCATTTAAAAGAAGCCCAGAAATATTGATATACTCCGAGGCTTCATCCAACAATCAATCCATAAATCATGGCTTTTTATTGCTATCGGAGCAAAAGATGCAAAGCACAACTACCCCTAAAACCAAATTGATAATGGCAAATATAATTTCTCCCATAAGGCAAAGCTGAAAATTTCCCACCATAATGAACATATAAATCTTGGAACATCCTGTTACTGAATAAACCAAGCATATTCACAGTCTCCATAGAGAGCCTTGTTTAACCCATCAGCAAGTTGGGTGGCATTATAAGCCCTGTCCAAGAAGTTATCTATGTAGGAAGACTTGTTTGCCCCTGTGAGCAAGTTATATACATTCCACATGGATATTTCATTGCCATGCTCTATGGTTGAGAAATTCTCATCATGGTAAAAGGATTTGGCTACTATGCCTATCTGCGTGTCAGTCATAAGCATCTGTGGCAGCATCTTCTTCTGTTCCACAGGAAGGTATTGGTACAATCTGCACTTACCCAAAAACTGTGCAAACTGATGTTCTGTCATATAGCTGTCCTTGAAAGCATCCATATAATAAAGGTGTTTGGCTGCATTGTATTCTTGAAATAGCCGCATGGCTGCATCCAATAGTCCATGCACATCCATCACCTTAAGTTCTGACTTGAAGCCATCAGTAAAGACACACATATTGCAGCATACCATATTCTTAAAGCCTATGAAGATTTTGAATTTCTCCATGCCTTTCTTACTGTAAAGATTCTCATGGTTATAAGCCCTTACCCCTCCAATTGTGAGATTGAGCCTGTTGCCATTTATATCTTCATGAATACTTGGTATCTCAAAGCAAAACATCATCCTTTCATAATAGATGGTCTTGTCTTCTTCCAACAAGTCCTTTACTGATTTGTGAATGGCTTCGGGTGTTCTTCCTTTGATGATATGGCTTACTCTGATTTCTGGCAGTTCAATACTCTCATTAGGGAAAACTCTGTTGGCTGCTTCCCATACTGTTTCAATGAAGTTTGGATGTGAAATGGTGATTTCATTGTCCTTGCTGAATACAGGCACAATGCACTCATTCTTCAAATGTTCCATAGAAACCTCTTTGGTGTTGGCTTCAATGAAAGGAAGTCTTTTTACTTCCCTTCCTGACAAGATTGGTTCTATATCTAAGATGTCCTGACTGTTGGATAAATCCAACACCCTGCTTATCCTGCTTGGATAAGTCATATTAGCCTTGACAGGCTGTAGCTGCATCACTTCCATATCTTGTAAAATTGGGACTATAGTTAATACTCGGTTTATTCTTCTCCTCTTGTAGCTGCATTTTCTTCTGCATGAAGTCAGAAGTCAGCTGCTGATACCATTCAGGGTATTTGTGATAGATGACTGTCAATTCCTCAATGGATTTTGCCTTATTGATTTGCTGCCTTATCATTTCCACATTCACTCCATCATTGCACCAATCAAGGATTATTTGTCCTGTAGTAGGTGTAATGGTAAAGTCGGGCTTTCCCATGAAAAGGTTAGTCCTGTCCTTGCTTGCAATAGCTTGATGCTTCATAGTGATGTCAAAGACTATGGTAAACTCATAGTCTATCCCATCCCTCATTACAGCCTTTAACCCTACTTTTTCCGGCACAAGTTTGCCATTCTTTTCATTGAGGACATAATCCTGCTTGCATCTCATGGTGCAAATAACATGCTTTTCACTTTGCAATATCTTCTGCATGAAAGCATTGATTCTTGGAGTGACCTTTTGCCAATTAGTAAAGCTGTTGCCTTGCAAGTTGGCATGATATTCCAACAGGTTGTCCCAACATTGGGAAATGGAATCTATGATAATGACTTCCATCCCTGCATCCTCACATATCCCTATGGCTTCCATATAAGTTTCGGGGGTAAAGTTGTCTTGAAGGGACAGCACATTGTAATTGCCTAAGCAGGCATATAAATCAGCACTTCCATTCTCACTGTCAATGATGGCTATCTTAGTCCAATCACCACATAAACCATAAGCAAGTAACAAGGCTGAATAGGTCTTTCCTGCCCCTGAACAGCCTTGTAAGGCAAGTTTTATCTTAGCCTGCTTCTTTGATGAAACTCTTAACTGCATCATATTAAAATTCTATTAATGATTCTATAATCAGAAAAATAAAAAGGCAGTCAGAACTTAATCCAACTGCCCATATAAGACATACATTATATGTCACAAAGTTGCCAATGTAGGTGCTCCACCATCCCCTTGCTGATGAAGCATGTAGAACATATCCCCTGTTTCAGGAGAACAAACTTGTGAAATGACAGGCTTTGTGATGTCCCCTTTGAGGAATCTTTCACTTACTGCACCTGTTTCACAGCCATACACAAAGAAACATTTTCCCGTATGAGGATTCTGTTTCACATCAATTCTTTCCACTCCCATTTTGGTCTTGAAGTCTGCAACAGACATTGTTTCAATGAACTTTAAGCTATCCATAAATTTATGATTTTAATTGTTGTACATAGGACTATTCCTATGCAAGTTCTAAGGAGGAGTAATGAGCCTGTGTAATGAGCTGCTTATTCATCCACAGGGGGATTATCCCCACCCTGAGTGATGGGGAGGGTATTTGGATGGTGTAATCCACACTCTTGAGGACAATATTGACACAAAAAAATAAAATTTTTTCAGTAAATTCAGCTATTCATTATATATCTGTATATAAAAAATCCCCTGTTCTCTGTGATGAAAATAGGGGATTATGATTTCACTTGTATTCATTTCCGTTTTATTATATAGAGAAGTGAATACAAATATCAGAATCTTAAAAGCCGATTGACAGATGTGGTTGCAGGAATACGAGATAATGGTTCCCCTTCAAGTCCAAATGGATTTAAATTTAGAATTCTATATGCACCTACAGGCTTTCCATTTATTCGCATTGAAGTTCTTTCTGAAAGAGTACAAAAATTTTTAATTAAAGGAATTGCCTGTTTAGATGTTAAACTCGGATTTCTCAAAAAACCATTATATATGATATTGAATTTTTCTGTCAATTGTGGTCCTGTAAATAGTCCTTTTATAGGAAAAAGCTTTTGAATTGTAACTTTTAGAGGATGAATATCTTCTAATGCCCAGAATATTACATAATTATAGAAGCTGTTATAATCTACATTATTATCATATTCCCCTAATTTCTCTATCAATAAATCAAATGGAACATATTTTTGGAGTTCTATAAAATGTTCTAAGAACAAGGAGTTTTGCCTTGAACATCTTTGCGTCATCAGATTTCGTGCAAGCCTTTCTCTTGCCTCTATAGTTTTTTCTTCTTTCAATCTTGCAATCAAGTCTTCTCGTTGAAGCATAGCCGCTTCTTGAAAATCTTCATCCGTTTGCATTCTTATATCAAAAGGAATATCTTCATTTTCAATGTAATTATTCACTTCTACGGTATGCCCTTCAGATTTGAGTGCATTTATAAGATTATTTGGTGTCGAATATAATCTGCTAAGTAAATCAGCTTGAATACGAACAAAATCAATATTAAAGTAAGACGGCACAAATATTCCATCCGAATTTTTCCTGATTAATTTTACAGGACTACTTCCAAAGTACCTCTTGGCAGTTGTCTCAATAAAATCTTTTTCTATAAGGCCATCTGTAAAATAATAAGATTTAGGAAATTTATTTTTTAACTTAGAATACAGATTTCCAAAAGTAGCCAATGCTTCTGCATCCTTTAAGACTTGCTCCTGCAAATCTGTTGGTATTTCATTATTGTTTTTAGTTGTGTATATGATAGCTTCACTCAACAAACCTTCAGGATGCCTGCATCTTCCTGCAATCTGCTGTAGCTTGTCAGTAGACAATATTGTATATGGTTTTGATACATTTATGGCAGTGATAAGATGGAATCTTTCCGTTATATCTATTCCTACAAAATAGGTACATGTCATAAATGTGATTCTTTTAGGCAACCTGTCCTCTACAATGTCACTGTAATATTCTGTAATTTCTTCATTCTTTGAACTACATAAAATGGCACATTCTGATTTCAAACTTTCATCCAAACTATTTATAATAGTAGCACACCCTTTTACGGAATTATAAGCTACCAAAATTTTTTCATCGGGATTAGCAGTAGCTATTTCTTCTATCAATTTTTTTAGTCTAAACTCAACTTTATCAGTGTGAATAAGATTGATATTCCTTGATTGGGTATTATCAAATTTCACATTAATAACAGGCTCTTCTGTAATATCTTTATTGGAAAATTCTCCTATTGTTGCAGATACTAAACATCTATGACTAATGGGAAACTGGAAATAGTAGTCCATGACATTCTCCATATTGGGTCTGTAACTGCAATCATATTGATATGAATCTATTTCATCAATCATAAGAAAATAGTCCTTATAATGCTCTTTACCTATAATGTGCAGCAATCTCGGCAAACTATCTGCCACAACAATAAATTTCTTATAATGTATAGAAGAATCCATTAAGTAGTCTGATATTTCAGGAACAATAAAACCTGTTATATCTCCACCTACATATAATACCCTGTATTTATCTGATTCTCCTTCAATTTTGCTGCTGGCAGCCTTCCCATAAGCCAAAGCTCTTGTAGGAACTACAACAATACTATTTCTTGGAGAGTTTAACTCCAATGTAGTTGCACCTATCCCTGTTCTGTTTTTCTTGATTAATCCATAAGGAGTTGTCACAAAAATATCTTGTAAATGTTTTTTTATCTATAGGCATTGAGAAATTAATAGCATTGATAGATTTCCCATTTTCTTGCCAATCTATCTTATAATGCAAGTGAACCTCATTATATTTTACATGAGCATTATTCAAGTATTGGACAGTTTGAACATTCTCTATTTCTCCATTGCTTTCATCAATGTAAGGTGCTGTTGCATATAATATTTCATATTTTCCAACAGATACTATACTACCTATTGTGATTGATTCTTCATTTTCCATATTCTTCGTGACTATATTTGGTAAAATACTAAATTAAGTTTTTGTATTCACTTCTACAAATAAAAAACAAAGAAATGAATACAAAGAATCTCTATAGAAATTAAACTATAGAGATTCTAATACTATCATTTAATTGAATTTTTACCAAATACATATTCAATTACCTTATCATTCAGCAAGCTAATTGGAGAGTAATCTTTCTTAATATATCCTTCAGTAACCCTATGAGCAGAAGAATGATTCAAAGCAAAACCTACCTCTGCTGTATTTGCCCCACAATTATTTTGAGCTATTGTAGCCCATGAATGGCGAAAATTATAGATACAGATATTGGGTAAATCATTGAATCTACAATATGGTTTTAAGCCACTGTTTACATTGATATTAAAGCAGTTACTATCCTGATACCTTTCTGAGAAATTCAACAAATACCCTGTTTTAGATTTGTACTTTTCAAATAAAGGGAATAGTCTTGCGGGTATCTTAATTTCCATATAAGCACCATCTTTCCTGAATTTCTTTGTCTTTTGCCTATGATAACACAGCAAATTCCCCTTCAAGTTCTCTTTCTTTAGCTCAAATAAATCTACCGTATTCATACCAGCCAAACAAAATACCATCTCTGCTACATCCCTACTTAGTTCGGGCAAAGAAGCTTTTAACTTAGTTTCAGGGACAATACCTTGAAAGAATTTGCGAAGTATGGAAATATCCAATGCTCTCTTTTCAGGGACATCTGCCTTAGGAATTGTAATCTTTCTAAATGGCTGTAATTTAATTCTAATTATATTCTTGTCATAATCATTATACTCTTCAAGAGCTGCATTATAAATCATCCTTATACAAATGGGGTACATTTCTTTAGCCCTGTTTGTTCCAGATAAAGAATTAATCCAACCTTGAATAAATTGAGTTGTTAATTTGGAGAACATAATATTATCTGTACCTGCGTACTTCTCCAAAGACATATATGCCCATTTGTAATTCTTGGCATTTCTCTCCATCTTTCTGAGTGTAGCCATTTCTAATACATATTTCCTCGCATACCTTGAAAAAGATATGTCCTTATCAATATTCTGCAAATAAGATATTATATCATGTATATCCCAAAATGAAATATCTACTGCATTCAATCTTTCACTATAGTTCTTAATCAAATTGGAACCATAGGAAAGAATCTCAGGGTCTTTAATTTCTCCTTTTCTCAACTTAGAAGTAGTTATCACTTTATCTGTTTTGATATATCCTACTTTTCTATTATGAGTGATTCTAATGTAAACAGGAAATAATTTATCATTTCTCTGTTGTCTAACACAGATTTTAAAACTTGCCATATATAACTAATAATCAATATTATACGAATATTATTTCAGTGTAAACATTTTCTTAATTTAGTGTAAACATGAAGTAAACACTACTACATGAAAATCAGAAAAATAAAGTAATATAACATAAAAAAGGGACTTGCTACAATAAACAAGCCCCTTAACTTATTGATTATTAATAAATATCAGTTTCTCTTTTTTACAAGCTTTCTTCGATAGCAGCCTGCGCCGCTTTAATATTATATTGACAATCAGTCATCTAAGTGTTTGGGGAAAACAAATGGAAAACGCTTGTCTTACCTATATAAATTAAAGAAGCAGATTTCTTATAGAGTATCCTCTACAGCTTGGGCCACTCTAATTAGATATTCATATTCAATGAGTTATGTACTATGTAGAAAACAAATAGCAAACAGTCTCGTAAATTTGATTTCTCTTATCGAGTTCCCATCGAATATCCAAACTCAATAGCTGTCGAAATGATAGCAATATATATTTGAAAACCAGATAACTACCGATATTGGTGTAAACATTCTGCGCTACTATGTGCCAATCATCATATTGACCACAGTATTCAATGTTACATATTTTGCCTCCTTTCTTTTAGTAATTCTATAATTGCGTCTTTGTCCTTCAGATTGGAGTCCAGACGGATAATTTGTGCATTCAGGCTATCTATCTGCTCCTTCAGTAGCTTGATAGTGCCGTTCAAGTTTTCCACCTTGGTCTGTTCGGCGGTAAGCTGGGCTGCAAGTCCGCTATCGCCAATGTTGTTATTGGCATCTCCCCCGTCCAATGCTACTGCCGCGAGGTATGCGGATATCTGGGGGTTGACCGGGCAGAACAAGGCGAAAAAATTAAAGTCCAACGCCTTGCAAGCCTTGACAAGCCGCTTGGTCTCCATCGTCTCCCTTTCCAGAAGGCGGTTGATATGCTGTTGGGGGATGCCAAGTCTGCGCCCAAGCTCGGACTTAGAAAGACCGAGTTCGTTGCGGCGTTGGTCAATAGCCTGCCCCACATGTACGTCTTTTATGTCTATATTCATGGGTCAAACCTTAAATTGCAATATTAAATCAACAATTATCAAACAAATATTTGGCTATATAAACCTTTTTATGTTATTTTGCCGATGATATAAATTGAATTAGCGACTACAAAGTTAAACATTAATCATTAAACAAACAAATATTATGGCAGAAAACATGGAAAAAATCCGTCCTGCGCTTGTCGCACTCGAAGTTGGCGATGAAATCACCTTCCACATCTCCAGGCTGAAAAGCGTCCGAACCCAAGCCTCAGAACTTGGTGCCATCTACAACCGTCAGTTTAAGACACGGACGGACAGGGAGAATCAGACCATTACCGTAATGCGTACCTTGTAAATCCTGGATTTATGCAGTTCCTCCAGTTTTTAGACCGCCTAATCCCTTATGACACATTTCTGAATGACCTTGCGGCAAGGATTGTCAAGTACTTGAAATCCGACAATGCCGATCCGGAATTTGTCAGTCAGAGAAAGGCTTATGAAATGTTCGGCCGCCGGAATGTCGAAAGATGGAGACGGCAAGGGAAAGTGGTATGCTACAAGAGACCCGGCAAAGTGGAATACAGGACGGCAGACCTACGCCTCCTGCAACGCACGGTTCAGGACTATTTCGACAACACTTCTTCCGATATAAACGAAAATAGTTTAGACACAAAGAGATAAGAAAACAATATCAGGATATGCCAGTGCTGTAACTTATGAGACCTACGGAACAGGCATACGATAAAACATTAAGCGGATGAGAGAATTAGTGCCAACATGTGACCCGGAAGGGGTTTATTCGGTCAAACGTACTTGCGCAGAACTGGGTGTCAGTTACAAGACGCTTAGAAAATATAAGGCCAGCGGCTATATCAAGCCGCTTAATCCCGATAATGCCAGCCGGCCAAAATACTCCGGCCAGTCCATAATTGACTGTTGGAAACTCCTGACCACGTTATGATAAGCGAGTCAACAATCAATAAGGTCAGGGAGCTTTCCATCGAGGATGTATTGGAGCCGTATGTCAGACTGTCAAGGAAAGGCTCGACCCTGATGGGCGTTTGTCCGTTCCATGAGGAGCGGACCGGCTCCTTTTCTGTCAGTCCGGGAAAGAACCTGTTCCACTGTTTCAGCTGCAACCGTGGCGGCGATGCCATCACATTCATCATGGAGAAAGAGAATCTTTCCTTCATGGAAGCCATCGAGTTCTTGGCCAAACGGCACAATATTTCCATTGAGTATGTGGAAGGACAGGACAAGGAGCAGACTGCAAAAATTCGGCACAAGGAAACGCTTCTTGCCACACTCGGCCATGTACAGGACTTCTTTGTAGGCAGCCTGCTGGTGCCGGACAGTGATGAAAGCCGCCTTGCCC
>ULJS01018117.1_pt1 | contig 10537 bp, 7 predicted proteins | sample 1950911 | NCBI WGS metagenome assembly ULJS01 (sample SAMEA4835475, study PRJEB28245) | human gut metagenome | biome: gut microbiome; material: fecal sample | place: Denmark | collected 2008
AGGTGCAATTAATTGGGATTTGATGCCCCAGGTATCGGTCGGGGCTGCTGGCTGGACTACTCTCGGTCAGAAAGGGGGTAATATGATTGACCGTGACTGGCAGGACCCAGATAAACCTGGCATCTGGACAGATGAAAGCAGACATCCCGATACCCGCCTTAATTTTGCCAACGAATTTGATCTGAATATCAAAGGCTGGCTCCTCAACGAATCCAATTACCGCTTGGGGCTTATGGCCGGATATCAGGAAAGCCGTTATAGCTTTATAGCCAGAGGTGGTTCCTATATATACTCTGACGAGGGATTCAGAGATGATATCGGCTCCATCCCTAATGGAGAAAGAGTAATAGGCTATAAACAACGTTTTAAAATGCCCTATATTGGCCTGACGGGGAGTTACCGTTATGAAGATTTTGAGTTTGGTGGCACATTTAAATACAGTGGCTGGGTGGAAGCATCTGATAACGATGAACACTATGCCCGTGTAAAAAGAATCACTTATCGCAGTAAGGTCAAAGACCAAAATTACTATTCTATTGCAGTCAATGCAGGTTATTACGTAACACCTAACGCAAAAGTTTATGTTGAAGGCGCATGGAATCGGGTTACGAATAAGAAAGGTGATGCTTCACTTTATGACCATAATGATAATACTTCTGAATACAGCAAAAATGGTGCAGGCATAGAAAACTATAATTTTATCACTACTGCTGGTCTTAAGTGCACCTTTTAAGACCGTTAACTAAAATCTCCCCGGTGGTAATGCATAGCCCCGGGAAGTTTATCTGCTATTCAAAGTAAACAACACTCTCTAATTTTGTACTCATTTGACCAATATCCGTAACGTGTAGCCCCCTACCGCAGCACAGGGGGCAATATATTCAAATTTTATCTTTATACTGATATTCAGAGGCACAATGCGAAAGATAATTGCTCATTTCAAGATTGTTTTAACCTTACTTCTACCCGTAACCGTATCTGCCCAGCAGATCGAGTGGCAATCCTGTATGACCAGTCAATTCAACCACTGGTTTGGTGAGGAAAAACCGTCTCCTGACTTACTATGTGGTTATTTGTCTGTTCCATTAAAATATACAGACACAGGCGGAGATGCTTCTTATGAAAAAAAATCACAAGTCAAACTAGCGTTGACAAAATTGCCGGCAAAAAGCAAGCATAAAGGAAGTATCCTGATAATAAGTGGTGGGCCCGGGTTACCAGGCATAAATCCTTATATTAACTTTGACTGGCCAGTCACAAATCTTCGTGAGTCATGGGATATTATTGGATTTGATCCTCGAGGCGTCGGTCAGTCCACTCCGACAATAAACTGCCAGCAATCAGATACAGAGATTCAGGAAAACATAACCGAAAAGCAACGAGTATTAAATAAAATTAATGCATGTATCCATAATACCGGAGCCGAAGTCATTCGCCATATAGGCTCTAACGAGGCTGTATATGATATTGATCGTATTAGGCAAGCCTTGGGTGATAAACAACTGACAGCCGTGGCGTATTCGTATGGAACACAAATTGCAGCCTTATATGCAGAACGTTTTCCTTACAACGTCAGATCTATCGTTCTGGATGGAGTCGTCGATATTGATGACCTGGAGGACAACTTCACATGGCAACTCAAACAGGCACAAAGTTATCAGGAAACGTTTGATCGCTTTGCATCCTGGTGTGCGCGTACAAAAAGTTGCCCGCTTTCTTCAGACAGAGATAAGGCAATAACTCAGTTCCACGACCTGTTATTAAAATTGCATCACAGACCTTTAATCGACAGCAAGGGAGAAAATATATCTTCAGATGAACTCATATCATTAATAACAGACCTTCTATTATGGCGTTCATCATGGCCAACCCTTGCAACTGCCATACGCCAGTTCTCACAGGGGATTGTCAGTAATGAAATTGAAACTGCGCTCAGTGCTCCAATAGCCTCAGAAGAGTCAAGCGATGCTTTGGGGGTAATCCTTTGTGTTGATCAGGGAGATGAGAAATTAACACCAGAAGAGAGAAAATCCCGAAAAGACGCTCTTGCGAATGCCTTCCCAGCTATTAACTTTGACAATGGACGCTCTGATTCACCTGATTTTTGTGAATTGTGGCCAATACATAGCGACCTGAACAAAACTCGCCTGAAAAATACAGTTCTGCCCTCGGGTTTACTGTTTGTTGCACACAAATACGACCCAACAACGCCCTGGATTAATGCTCGCAAGATGGCAGAGAAATTTTCCAGCCCGTTGCTGACAATAAATGGTGATGGGCATACATTAGCTCTTACCGGAGTCAATTTATGTGTGGATAAAACAGTTGTACATCACCTGATCACTCCCAAGAAAGCAGAAAATATATTCTGTCCAGGAAATGCTGAAGTAGAGACACAATAACTTCACAATAGTCTGCTATTTGCTCCCAATACGAAACATATATTGCATTGGGAGTATATTCATATTTTAGACTTTCTTGTATGAGTGAACTGCTCCGGGTTTCCTTGAGAGTGTTTTATCTGTGAACTCAGGCTGCCAAATCATTGTTTTCGATGGAAGCAATGGAAGCATAATAAGCTTGTTCTGCTGCTGTCAAAGTAATATGGCCCAGTCTTTCCAGCAATCGTCGATTGTTATACCAGTCCACCCACGTTAGTGTTGCCAGCTCTGATCTTACACACCAATAGTGGACACAGGACTAAGTGAGTAAACTCTCAACCAGAGGTGACTCATGACAAAACCAGTATCAATCAGCAAGAAGCCCCGTAAACAACATACGCCTGAATTTCGTAACGAAGCCCTGAAACTCTCTGAACGCATCGGTGTGGCCGCCACAGCCCGTGAACTCAGCCTGTATGAATCTCAGCTTTATGCCTGGCGCAGTAAACAGCAGCAACAAATGAGTTCGTCAGAGCGCGAAAGCGAACTGGCCGCTGAAAATGTCCGCCTTAAACGACAACTGGCGGAGCAGGCTGAGGAACTGGCCATCCTCCAAAAGGCCGCGACATACTTCGCGAAGCGCCTGAAATGAAGTATGTCTTCATCGAAAATCATCGGGCAGAGTTCAGCATCAAAGCGATGTGTCGTGTACTTCGGGTTGCCCGCAGCGGCTGGTATGTCTGGCTCAGGCGTCGTCACCAGATGAGCCTGCGCCAACAGTTTCGGCTCACCTGCAATACCGCTGTCCATAAGGCATTCTTTGAGGCAAAGCAGCGATACGGTGCTCCCCGCCTTGCTGACGAAATGCCGGAGTTCAATATTAAAACCATTGCCGCCAGCCTGCGTCGTCAGGGGCTGCGGGCGAAAGCTAGCCGGAAGTTCAGCCCGGTCAGCTACCGTGCACATGGCCTGCCCGTATTGGAGAATCTGCTGGAGCAGGACTTCAGCGCCAGCGGCCCGAACCAGAAGTGGGCGGGTGACATCACGTACTTGCGTACCGATGAGGGCTGGTTGTATCTCGCAGTAGTCATCGACCTGTGGTCACGCGCCGTCATTGGCTGGTCGATGTCACCGCGAATGACAGCACAACTGGCCTGTGATGCACTGCAAATGGCGTTGTGGCGGAGAAGACGCCCGGAAAGCGTCATTGTTCATACGGACCGTGGTGGTCAATACTGTTCAGGGGATTATCAGGCGCTGCTGAAGCGACACAACCTGCGTGGCAGTATGAGTGCGAAAGGCTACTGTTATGACAATACCTGTGTGGAAAGCTTCTTTCATTCGCTGAAGGTGGAATGTATCCACAGGGAACGCTTTAGCAGCCGGGAAATAATGCGGGCAACGGTGTTTAATTATATCGAGTGTGATTACAATCGCTGGCGTCGTCACAGTGCCTGTGGCGGTCTCAGCCCGGAACAATTTGAAAACCATAATCTCGCTTAGGGCCGTGTCCACATTACGTGGGTAGGATCAGTCCTGTATTTTCTGCAAAGTCGCAGTATGTCTGGTAAGGATTGTTGCACCAACCGTTGATGCAGCAGCAACGGTTGGGAGTAATGCAGATAGTGCCATAGAGGTAAGTACTGAAAGTCTTTTTCCTCTGCGGGTACTCCCTTTACATACCCTTCGGGCCAGTTCAGAGACAACCTTTACTGTGCTAGTAATATAACAATATTTTAGAGTGTATATTTTATTCATAGTAAATGATTCCGGAATATATATTACAAGGTTAAATTAATAACAATAGACAATTTTAAACGAAAGTATTGTTGAATTGTGCGCCAATTATTAGTTAGCCACCTAATCATGAGTGTAATTTAGTTCACATTTATGATTATATAAAACTGCAATGTTTTGTAGTTGCTTGCGAGCCACACTTATGGTCTTGCGCTAATGCAATTACAGAAATATGGTATATATGGATATCGACGATGCTTGTTGATTGTTATTTAAAATTGCGTGGCGATTCAGAACGGATATATATTCTATTTTTCTGAAGCTCAGATTAGTTCTTTTCACTCTGTTTTAGCACTTATGTCTTGCATTATATTTAGTGTTAAATATCTTAATGATTCAGTGTAGATAATCCTGTATTGCTACATGATGCGCTGTAAGCAGTGGTGTCGCAGGATAATCTGGTAACGCTGACTCATCAGCCACAAGTTTTTTTGGAAGAGACGGCACAGCAGACCCTGTTTGCCTTACTGAGTCTGATGGAGAGGCAACAGGTGGATAATCTGCCGGGCTGGATGCTGACGATGATTAAAAAGCCCATGAGGGAGTTTTCTCGCCGCAATTATTCAATTAGAGAATCCTTGGCCCGAACAACCAATATTCTTCGCGTCCCCATGGGCAACTGCGACAAAATTCCTGATGGTTGACAGGTATACGGAGTTGCCGGTGGCAACAGTGGTACAAGAAGTATACTAACTGGCACTGCAAACAGTAATTTAGAAATGTATTTGATAAAAGTGTAATGAAATAAAAATGCACGTCACTAGTGTAACTATTTGATATATATCGATATTAATGTTTTCATGTCACTTAGGATTGCCTTGATTTCTGTTAAATGGTATTTATTATCATTCTCATAATAAAAATCATAATTGCAGTTAAACGTATCTGGAAAGGATGTGAGCTTAACGATCAAACATTTTAAGTTAGGCATTTATTAGGGAATAGGAATGAGAACTCACAAGCTCCTCTGGCCGCTAACCGCGCTCCTGGTTGGGTTTAATAGCCAGGTATCAGTAGCTAAATCCTCCGACGACGATAATGACGAGACTCTGGTGGTGGAAGCCACCGCTGAGCAGATATTAAAACAGCAGCCGGGAGTGTCGGTTATTACCAGCGAGGATATTAAAAAGTCCCCTCCGGTAAACGACATTTCAGATATTATTCGTAAAATGCCAGGTGTCAATCTTACCGGCAATAGCGCCTCGGGCACACGCGGTAATAACCGCCAAATCGATATTCGCGGTATGGGGCCGGAAAACACCTTAATTTTAATTGATGGTGTACCGGTGACGTCACGTAACTCCGTGCGTTATAGCTGGCGTGGAGAGCGTGATACTCGCGGTGACACCAACTGGGTGCCACCGGAACAGGTTGAGCGTATTGAAGTGATCCGCGGCCCTGCGGCGGCGCGCTACGGTTCGGGGGCAGCCGGGGGGGTGGTGAACATCATTACCAAACGTCCCACCAACGACTGGCACGGTTCGCTGTCGTTATACACCAACCAGCCGGAAAGTAGCGATGAGGGCGCTACGCGTCGCGCCAATTTCAGCCTTAGTGGGCCTCTGGCTGGTGATGCTCTTACCACGCGTTTGTATGGTAACCTGAATAAAACGGATGCTGACAGTTGGGATATTAATTCTCTGGTCGGTACGAAAAACGCAGCCGGGCATGAAGGGGTACGTAACAAAGATATTAACGGCGTTGTCTCGTGGAAATTAAATCCGCAGCAGATTCTCGATTTCGAAGTCGGATATAGCCGCCAGGGGAATATCTATGCGGGCGATACGCAAAACAGTTCTTCCAGTGCAGTTACCGAAAGCCTGGCAAAATCCGGCAAAGAGACGAACCGCCTGTACCGACAGAATTATGGCATTACGCATAATGGTATCTGGGACTGGGGACAAAGTCGCTTTGGTGTTTATTACGAGAAAACCAATAATACCCGCATGAATGAAGGATTATCCGGCGGTGGTGAAGGGCGTATTTTAGCGGGTGAAAAGTTTACGACCAATCGCCTGAGTTCCTGGCGAACCAGCGGCGAGCTTAATATTCCTTTGAATGTGATGGTTGATCAAACGCTGACCGTTGGTGCAGAGTGGAACCGCGATAAGCTCGATGATCCTTCCTCTACCAGCCTGACGGTGAATGACAGATATATCAGCGGTATTTCTGGCTCTGCTGCGGATCGCAGCAGTAAAAATCATTCTCAAATCAGTGCGCTGTATATTGAAGATAACATTGAGCCGGTTCCTGGCACGAATATCATTCCCGGCCTGCGCTTTGATTATCTCAGCGACTCTGGCGGGAACTTCAGCCCCAGTCTGAATCTTTCGCAGGAATTGGGCGATTATTTCAAAGTCAAAGCAGGGGTTGCCCGAACCTTTAAAGCCCCAAACCTGTATCAATCCAGTGAAGGCTATCTGCTCTACTCGAAAGGCAATGGCTGTCCAAAAGATATTACATCAGGCGGGTGCTACCTGATCGGTAATAAAGATCTCGATCCGGAAATCAGCGTCAATAAAGAAATTGGGCTGGAGTTCACCTGGGAAGATTACCACGCAAGTGTGACCTACTTCCGCAATGATTACCAGAATAAGATCGTGGCCGGGGATAACGTTATCGGGCAAACCGCTTCAGGCGCATATATCCTCAAGTGGCAGAATGGTGGGAAAGCTCTGGTGGACGGTATCGAAGCCAGTATGTCTTTCCCACTGGTGAAAGATCGTCTGAACTGGAATACCAATGCCACATGGATGATCACTTCGGAGCAAAAAGACACCGGTAATCCTCTGTCGGTCATCCCGAAATATACTATCAATAACTCGCTTAACTGGACCATCACCCAGGCGTTTTCTGCCAGCGTCAACTGGACGTTATATGGCAGACAAAAACCGCGTACTCATGCGGAAACCCGCAGTGAAGATACTGGCGGTCTGTCAGGTAAAGAGCTGGGCGCTTATTCACTGGTGGGGACGAACTTCAATTACGATATTAATAAAAATCTGCGTCTTAATGTCGGCGTCAGTAATATCCTGAATAAACAGATCTGCCGATCTTCTGAAGGGGCGAATACCTATAACGAGCCAGGCCGGGCTTACTATGCCGGAGTTACCGCATCATTCTGATCGTAGTGTTTCAGGCGTACTGCCCGCGTAAAAGCGGGCAGTGTTTAGTGGCTTAACTCATGACAACCTGCTGTGTAATTTGCGTTTTCACCACTGATATCTAACAGTGCCTGGCGAAAGGAGGCATTGAACATCGGCCCGTGTCCCAGGTTGGGGAAATCCCAAAATACGACATTGACGCTTTTATCTTTCAGTATAGTGAGGGTGGTATGAATTTTCGACAGCACCCCGACAGCATGCGTTTCCCGGTTATCACCCTGTGTCGCCGAGCCTTCCATTATCGCCAGGTGTTTGGCGCAGAATTGCAGAGGCTCAACCGCCGTAACGCGGCTTAGCAAAGCATCATAACCTCTGCCCAACGACGGGCTGGCGCTGTAGTACGACCGGAAGTAAGAGGAGGACAGCCAGGAATCCAGCACGAAGAGGCCGCCGTAGGAGTGCCCCCATAAGCCGCGGCGTTGCCGATCGATATTCAGTCCCTGTTCCACTTTTGGGGCAATACGCGTTTCCAGTAACTGGCGGAAGTTGTTGCTGCCACCACTCTTACGGCTAAAACGCCCTGAGTGGAGATCTGTTTTTCTGCTTTCTGCTGCTGGCGTATAGTCGTAAGCCCTGCTGTTGAGATCGAAAGGGAGGTTGGTCTGATACCCGACAGCCACGATCACTGGCGGTGTTTTTTCTGACAATTGTTTGAGCAGTTCGTCATCCAGGCGGTCCATAACTGCGTTACCGTCAAGCATATATAAAATCGGGTAACCCGATGCCGGTGCGGTTGTATTCGGCACGGCCGTCCATACCCGATAATGGCGTGTGCCATCGACAGAGTCGAAAGAGGTGGTGCTGAAATGGTAAAACACGGAGCCTTTATCGGCTATATTCGGCCCCAGTGGCCGCATATCCGGCTTCGCATAAACTTGCGCACTACAGATAAGGGTGAGGCAAGAAAGATGAAAGAAAATCGCTTTATGCGGGCGTGTTGAGCGATACTCGCGGGCATACATCTGATGATTATTCCTTTTCCGCAGGTGACAATTTGATTTATTCAGGAAGTCTGTACCGTTTCCTGAAAGTGTTTGTGGGTCAACTCAACCCTGTAGTAAACCAATCCCGTCAATCAGTGCACCGCGCCACCATGCGTAATCGTGACCACCGGTGTAGATTGCGCAATGGCTTTCGACGCCAGCGGTAATCAGCCGCTGGTGAAGCTGCTGAACGTGAGGCACTGTCGAACCTTCCAGCGATCCCACGCACAGGCTGATACGTACGCCCTGCGGTGGGGCAGAAAGCAGATGCTCACTCACCCATGAGGTATCGGTTTCGCTGAACAAGCATGGTCGACTGGTTCTTTCTGGCGTCCACCACATTGAAGGAGAGTGGCTGAGCACCAGACCGAACGTTTCCGGTGCGTAACGAGCCCCCATTAGCGCACTGATCCCGCCGAGGCTCTGCCCGGCCAGCACTGTGCGCGAACGGTCTGCCCACTGACGCTGCGGTTGTTCAGCGCGAATCATCGGCAGCAGATGTCCGGCGATATCCTTTATCAGTTTGCTGCGCCCGCCGAGTATCTCAGTGCGTTCATGTTCATTAATGTTGTCAATGCCCAGTACAGCCACGGGCACGATGCGCCCGTTATTTATGGCGGCGTCAATTGCCGCGCATACGCCAAGGTGATCAAACCAGGTTTCACCATCGGGCAGCACGACCAGCCCGAGGGGCTGAGAAATATCAACATCCGGAATATAGAGCCGAACCTGGCGAGATTTCCCGGCGATAATGCGCATGGAGGTAAGCAGTTGTCCGGTGTGGAAGCCGCCGTTCCATTCCGACAGGGCGGGAGCTTTATCAAGTGTCAGCACTGATTCCTTTGCGTTCCCCCGAACGTTGATCTCCGGCATTTTGTTTAGCGGATCGGCTTTTCCGGCGAGGGTGGCAAAACGGCCTCCGGACAGTGCAATCGTCTCAGCCGTAGTGCCGGGGGGGATTTCCAGCAGCGAATAGGAGCCGCAGTAACTTGCGGGTAAACGCAGTGTCAGTGTCCAGATATCCGTTTCGGGAAGGGCGCTCATCATTCCTTTTTCTACGTGCTCTTTATCCGTCACCCGGTTCAGACGCAGATAAACGCCCTGCAGAGGATGTCGGGCGCGCCACAGAAAGGTCACTTCTCGCTCATCTTCCGCTCCTTCGACTGGCGTCACAAGAGGAACATTCAGCGACTCAGCTTCGCGCCAGAAGTCAGTAAGGTTAGCAATGTGGCCCGCTGCCAGTTGGTTGCGCAGGCTGGCGATAGCAGAGGGATGTTGTTGCATGTTCAGCATTCATACTCTTTAAAAATTAAGGATGTCAGTATAAATAATTAAAGCGGCTATTCACGGTACCGCCGCTTCTGACTGTGTTTTTAATACATTACGTGTCCAGTAACTATCCCGGGGTTTCCTCCTTCATGTTGTGCTGGCGATGGAGCGCAGTACCGCTGACGCTGTCATGCCATAAGCGGGTATAGAGGCCGCCCGCAGATAACAGCTGTTCGTGGGTTCCGTATTCCGCAAGTAACCCCTTATCAATAACGGCAATCAGATCGCAGCGTTGCGCGGTGGTCAGACGATGTGCAACAATCAGCGCCGAGTGCTTCCCGGCATGCACGACATCTGTTAACGATGACATCAGTCGTTCTTCGGATGTGCGATCCAGACATGACGTGGCTTCGTCGAGCAGCAGGATGTGAGCATTCGCCAGTTGCGCGCGGGCCAGCGCAATCAACTGGCGCTGACCTGCGGACAGATCGGCTCCGCCGTTATTCACTGGTGTCCGGAATCCCTGCGGCAGATTGCACACCATCTCATACAGCCCTGCCCGCTGTGAGGCAATTTCAACGTCTTCATTGGTGGCGGATGGCCGTGAATAACGAATGTTTTCTGCAATATCACTACTAAACAGTGCTACATCCTGATCGACAAGCCCAATCTGGCGACGATACTCAGTGAGCGAGGCATCATCGAGCATTTGCACACCGATTCTGATGTTGCCGTGCGTGGGGAAATACAACCCGGCAATCAGCTTAATCAGCGTCGACTTACCCGCACCGCTGCGACCGACGACCGCGACAACCATTCCCTCTGGGATCGTCAGGGTAAGTTTGTTCAGAGCTGGCTCGTGACTGTCGGGATAACTGAACGTGACCTCATCAAGATGCAGTGCACCGGTGACAGGGAGGACCGAAGAGGAGCCGAGGTTCTC
>ULJS01004888.1_pt1 | contig 10425 bp, 6 predicted proteins | sample 1950911 | NCBI WGS metagenome assembly ULJS01 (sample SAMEA4835475, study PRJEB28245) | human gut metagenome | biome: gut microbiome; material: fecal sample | place: Denmark | collected 2008
AAGCCCCGTCCGCACGCTGAGCGGCGCGGATGTTGCGAAGCCACTCGCGGTAGCTGTTGACTGCATCGAGATTCATCAATATGTGCTCGGCGGAGAGAGCGGCGTCGCCCGTCCAGCCGTTTTTCTCGCGGTGCGGGCAGTCGGTCGGGAAATAATAGAAATTCGAGAGATCGGAGTTTCTCGTCATCGCCTGAAGTTTGTTCGTCATCTCGTCGGAGCAGCCGAATGATCCGATCTCGCGCAGAGCCGAGTTCTGCACGACAAAAGTCAGAAGATCGGCAGTCGCCTCCTGCTCGGTTATGCCGAGCACCACGCAGTATCTGAAGCCGTGATAGGTGAACGCAGGCTCAAAAACTTCCTCGCCCTCGCCTTTGAGAATATACACGTCGCGCTGGGAATATCCGGCGGGATAGAAGCAGATGTTGCTCGTGTCCGGCTCGCCGTCGGGCGCAAAATATTCGCCGAACTGCAGATCGATTTGCCGCCCGCGCTCGCCGCTTATTCTGAGCTTTACGGTGCCCGCCGAGTTCACGCCGAAATCGTATAAAAATCCGTCGCGCTCGTCGCTCGCGATTTTTTTCGCCTCTTTGACAACATCGCCGCGGGTTATGTATTCCTTGAGCCTGCATTTTCTTATCAGAACCGGCTTTATCTCGCGCACGGGCGCTATCGGCTCCGCCTCGCACAGGCGCTTTTCGCCGCGCGGGGTCTCCGCAGGCAGGGCATTTTTCCAAGCACTGTCGTCAAATTCGGGCCCGGACCAGCCGGGAATTTCAAGGCGCGCGTCGTAGTAGCATCCGCAGCGCAGGTCATCGAAAATGACCGGGGAGGGCGCAGTTTTGACCGAACTGTCAGCCTCGAAAATATCAGTTCCGCCGTCAATATATTCCGTCGAGACGCAGAAAGCCGTGCGCGGCGCACCCCTGAATGCGGCGATATCAAAGTCCCAGATCTGACCGCCCGGTGCGTTCTGCATTCCGTTGCCGAGCATGATGCCGAGAACATTTTTGCCCGGCCCGAGGCACTCGGTTATGTCATATTCGTCGTAATAGACAAGATCGTCGGGGTTCGAGATATACGGAGCCAAAATGCCTTTTGTCAGCCTCTGCCCGTTGACATAGAGCTCATAAAATCCGAGTCCCGTCAGCGTAATAACACTCTTTTTGACTTCGCCGTCTATCTCAAAAGCCTTTCTGAAATAAGGCGCGGGGACATGGGATGTATAGGTTGTATAATCATAGCCCGCACAGATAAATTTTCCCGAAAACATAACAGCACTCCTTTACGCTAATATCATAACCGAGGACGGAAAAAACTGCAACAGATTTTTTCTTGGCTTTAAGGGGTTCGGTATGATATAATCGACTCAGAAACCGACGGAGGTATTATCATGGCAAAGGCAGGCAGCAAAAAGCGGAAGATAATAATATGCATCGTTTCGATAGTCGCGGTCATTGCGCTGCTTTTCGGAGCGTGCGCCGTCTATCTCGGCGACTACTATCACGCGATAACTCCCGCAGGTGAATCATTCGGGCTTCAGGACGGCAGTTCCCTGACCGAGACAATCAAACTCGACAACGGAAATATAGTCTGCAAGGGCGAAAACGCGACAAAGGGACTGATATTCTATCCCGGCGGCAAGGTCGAATACACGGCATATCTGCCGCTCATGGAGTCGCTCGCCCAAAAGGGCATACTTTGCGTGCTCGTCAGGATGCCGTTTAATCTCGCGGTATTCGATGTCAACGCCGCAGACGGCATACGGGAGATGTTTCCGGAAATTACCGACTGGTACATAGGCGGTCACTCCCTCGGCGGCTCGATGGCGGCGGCGTATCTCGAAAAACATCCGAGCGATTTTAAAGGTCTGCTGCTCCTCGCCGCATATTCGACCGCCGACCTCTCAAGCGAAAATATAAGGACGCTGTCAATTTACGGCAGCAATGACGGAGTGCTCAACCGCGAAAAATACGAGCAGTACCGCAGCAACCTCCCCGAGTTTACCGAATATATAATCGACGGCGGATGCCACGCGTATTTCGGCGTTTACGGCAGCCAGGACGGCGACGGCACCCCAACGATAGACAACGCCCGTCAGATAAATCTGACGGCGAATGCGGTTGCGAAGTGGGTTGGGTGAAGCTCACAGCGTGTCCGTTCAGATAAATCCACGATATAAAAATATACCCCGCTATGCATTTTTCGGCACAGCGGGGTTTGTTATTAGAGTTTTGTTCGTGATGTGTGGAGAACCTATGAAGTTATTTTCGTTTTTTCTCACTCGGCGTTTTCATTGGGCCAGGCCAGTTAACAACATTGCTTCTGAAAAATATCCGCACAACCTTCGGGCTAAGCTCTTTAACATGCCGCCCGACATAGATACTTGCCAGAATGGTCAGCATTACCAAAAGCCAAACCGCAATCATTGCGGAAGCAAAAACAGACAGGGGCTTTTTCTCTTTTGCCCTATTTATGGAAATTGTCTTTTCAAGCGTGACCAGCTCTTTGCCATCGCTTTCAACGGTATATACGGCATAATATCCTACAGAATCTTTATCGGGATTCTCCGCTTTCAATAAAGCCGAGCGTCAGTGTACCGCCGTTTCTGTTGTCGTCAAGGAATTTGTCGGCGTCCGGTATCAATTCTTTGTAATATGGTATACAATAATATTTTTCACCACCGTTATACAGCAGGAGCCTTTCGCCGCGAACTTCGCATCGCTCAAAGGTGACGGTAGAAACCCTAAGTTCATTTTCGGTAGGAGCATCGGACTTTGCGCCATATAGACAAAGTCCGACAAGAATCGTCAAACACACCGCTATAATAATATAGCTGCATACAAATTGTTCGGAGTCCTTAATGTTTCCCTTGAATATATCATCTTTCGGTCTCGGGACGATCGGAATATCCGTTTGATGGGCACGGTAATATCCCGCCTCGGCACAGCGAAGAAATTCTTTCCTGCCGACCGCCATGCTGTCAATATTAAACTTTTTCTCGCCCGCAAACAACTTTACATCTTTTTCTATAACTATTCCGGTAAGCTCATCATATCGGCAAGCGCGCTTGATGCCGAAAAAGTTTTTATAGACAAGCATTTCATTGGTATAATATATGCGCTGATTAAAATATACGATAACAAGCGCCAGCCCCGCCAACGAAAATATGCCGAATATTACGGCAAAGGCCGGTAAATGGGCGGACAAAAGGCTGAAAAACGCAAGAGCAATCATAACGGCGAACTCAACTGACCCGACAACAAAAAAGACTTTCGGCATCGTCACACGCCCGGCCTTGGCTTTCTCTCTTTGCGCCGCGTTCATTATAAGATTTCTCGCTACTTGTTTAACCGCATCATTTTTCAGATATTTTGACATATATTTCACCTCCGCCCTAGAAATACAGTAATTATACAACAGAGATTAGGTTTTGGCAATAAAGCGCAGGATGTTGTCGGCGGAACAATTAATCCGCTGCCTTTTTTGCTATTCCCTGCTCCAAGTCGCTGACTTCGTCTCTCAGCGCAGCAATCTGCTCCGGGTACGGATTTTTCTGAGCCGCGATTGCTTCCAGTTCTTTGATTGAAGCTCTCAGCTTTTTCTGGTTGTCTTCAATTTGCTCTTTTTGCTTTGAGAACGAATCAAAGAAATTATACAGACGCCGCGCATTTCCCGAGACGGATTGACCGACCTCCAAGCGGTATACAGTATCAAGACGTTTGAGCGAAAGATACGGCTTCTTTTCATCCTGATTTTCCGGCACGGATATTGCAAAATCCATTACAAATAGATCGTCGGGCATCGGCTCTTCTTTGCGAATCACGCTCTCGGAGAGGAAATCTTTTATCTTACCGACCTCCCGCTTATATTGCTCGCGGGAAAATCCAAGCAGATATTCCTCGTTTTTAACCGTATTGCGCAGATGGACATCAAAATCGGCAAGCATTTTCTTCTTCTCTTCAACCGACCTGTTCGCATCGTTAATGCTTTTTTCAAAAGCGGAGGACAGAATCTCCGTGTGCCGCAGCTCGTTCTGCTTCTCGGCGAGCGTCTTCATAAGGGGCTCGGAAATGGACAGAGCTTTTACCTGAGCATATGTCAGCACATTTTCTTCGAGATCGGACGCCGAGCGCTGATAAGTTGACCCGCTCAGGAACTGCGAGATAAATCTCTGCTTCGTCTCCAGAATCTGCCACGAATATGAATCGAAGCTGCCCTTTGTGATATAGCGAAAAATCCGTATCTCTTCGTTCAGGTTTCCTTTGCGCATGATTCTGCCCTCGCGCTGAACCATATCCGCAGGACGCCACGGGGCATCCAAATGATGCACCGCCTTCAATTTTGTCTGCACATTTGCGCCTATGCCAAGCTTGAATGTCGAGCCGATAAGCACGCGGACGATTCCTCTGTTGACCTTTTCATAGAGCGCGACTCTCGTCGCCTCCGATGTGTAGCTGTGGACGAAAGCTATCTCCTCCTGCGGCATGCCTCTTTCCACAAGAAGGCTCTTCATTTCGGCGTAGACATTGAACTGTCCGGTTTTCGGCGTGGAGTAATCACAGAAAATTATCTGTGCGCAGCCGGGATATTCCTCATATATTTTCATCACCTGCTCGGCACATACATCCGTCTTTCTATAACGGCTCTCCGGCAGTTCGTCGCAGCCGACCAGACGCAGATCAAGCGCCGCCTTTCTCCCGTCCGTGCTGACCTTCAGCATGTTGTCATAGCCCTTGTCTATCTTCTTCTTGCGTATTTCTTCCGTGCGCTCACAGAGCTTATTCATATATTCCTGAAGCTGCGGGCTTTTCTCAAGTAAAATATCGTCATAGCCGTTGAATTCCGGCAGATCTCCGCTGCCGTTCACGGCATAAAAGCACGCGATATTTGCAAACAGCCTGGAAAGCTCCGGGAGATTGAAAAAGCGCGCAAATCGCTTGACTATCCTGAAATTCGAAGTATCCACATCGATTTCGCACACATATTCAGGCTGGGCGAATGACTTGACCCAATTGTCGAACACATCCAGATGGGCTCTTCTCATGACATCCGGCTGAAGATACATCTGCATGGCATAGGCGTCGGAGATTGAGTTGCACAGCGGCGTGCCGGTTGCAAAAACTACGCCGCCCCCGTTGTTCTGCTCCTGAACGCAGCGCACTTTTCGCTGCATATGCAGGCACTTCTGCGAGCCCCTGAGATTTATTCCCGCTATATTTTTCTGCCTCGAGTCGATCGGAATGTTCTTGAAATTATGAGCCTCATCGACAAAGAGGGTGTTTATCTCCAATTTGTCGAATGTGACCTCGGTTCTTGTACTCTGCATCGACATGATAAGCTGATGTGCGGTTTTGCGTATTCCCTCCTCAACCCTGTTCAGCTCCTTTCCCAACCCAACGGCCTGGCGCAGGAGCGCCATCATATCCTCGAGCTTTGACAGATCATCCTCCATCTGAGTCAGGACGCATTCGGACGAAAGCGGTATCATTTCAAAGCAGCTGTACGCTATGATGATTCCGTCATAGTCCCCGTTTACAATTTGATTTAAGACCTTTTGGCGCACATCCGGCTGAAATGTGCCGGGATTCACGGACAGCAGCTTCGCCTTGGGATACATTGTCTGAAAAATCAGCTCCCACTGTCCGACAATGTTGTTCGGCACGACGAACATATTCTTTCTGGACAGCCCCATCTGCCGCATCTTCATCGCTGCGGCAATCATGATATATGTCTTTCCCGCGCCGACATCGAATGCGAGCAGCGTGTTTTTCTCGTTGATTATTCTCTGAACGGCGTCCTTTTGATACGGATAGAGTTTGATTTCTTCGCTCATCTGCGGGAACGACAGGTTGGCGCCGTCATAGTGCTTTACGCAGAGTCCGCCGAATATTTTGTTGTAGCTCTCCTCAACATCCCAGCGCCTGTCCTCGTCTTCCCAAAGCCATTTTCTGAACAATTCGAGAATCTTGTCCCGCTTTTCGAGAATCAGAACCGTCTCTTTCTTTGTATCGCGGCGAATCTCGCGCATGTTGAGCATCGACTCAAAGATATACAGCGCATTGTACTGCGGTATCCCGTATTCAAAATCAATCCTCGAGAGGCCGCTGTAATACCCCTTATCCGGGATGAACCAATAGCCCGTATTCGGTTCATAGTTGACAAGATTGTAATTCTGCCTTCCTTTGGACTCCCAGATTTCATACCCGTTTATCAGATAAAAAATAAACTCGTTGATTATTCTCCTGTCCATCCACGGGACTCCGGGGGTTGCTTCTATATCTTTATATTTAATAGTATGTTCAACCGAGCTTACTCTTTCTCTCCCCGGCTTTTTGTATTTGTAGACCTTTGCTTCTTTCAGCTTTCTCGCCTTTGCATAGAGCTCAATCCAATGGTCGAGGGTGAACTGCTGCAGATCCTGCTCCGAGAGAGTGTCTATCATCTCCGACACCGGCATTTCGCAGTAGATGCTGCTATCTTTTGCTTCGCCGCTTACCGTAGGGTCGCCTATACCCAAAGTGTCATAATCTCTGTGGAGCAGCTCATACACCACGCCCTCATGGATTTTTTCCTGCAGCTCTTTGCTCTCCTGCGTTTCGGCAAGGTAGCGCACTATATAGTCCTTGCTCTTGTAAGTCATCAGGGGCACATTCAATCTGCTGAGTATGTTGTTAAGCTCTGCCTTCCACAGTATGCGAAGCTGTTTTTCAAGCCTGGGCGAACCGTATTTCGGCTTGCGTTTGAGATTTATTCCATCCTCGCAGACAACAATAATCCCCCAGTTATCGGGAATCTTCGCGCCCGCAGAAGCGCCGTGCCTCTCGCCCACTACGAGATAGTTATAGTCGAAATACTGCTGATAATACTCCACCTGACGCGGCAGTCTGCGATAGCTGTCGCGGTCGCTCTTGATTTCAAATCCGGTCAAGCAATCGCTGACCAGCATCACATCACAGACCGATTCGCCGATGCTTTTCTCCTGATAAATACGCCCTTCCGGATAGTTCGCTTGCAGCCACTCTATCAAAATGCCGCGGATTGCTTTATCGTCCATTTTTTGTCGCCTCCCGAGGCTCATCATAGCACGGAGGATGTCCCATTTTTGTCACATCGGATATCAGATGTCACGAAGAAATAACGCAAGCGCGAAACCGCATTAAATTTTCACGACTGCCGGAACTTCAGATATGAACCGACCTGAGATATAGCTTTTCCGAAGTCGGGATCGCTGCGGAGCTTCACGCGAAGAGATTTCATAAAACGGCAGCTTTCGGGGAGCTCTTCAACGCATATCCTTGCCCGATACAGCGGCGAGAGATACTGCTTTATGCCACAGGCACTCTCGGAAATATAATTGCCGTGCTTCAACGCACCATGACCGATGCGCCCGTCAAAAACCGGATACATGCACCGAACGCCGCAGCAGTCGTCGCCAACCTCGGTCAATATGCAATAATGTGCGCCGTCCGTATACGGCGAACAGTCGATTTTCAAAATATCTCCCGGGCGATACGGCACCGGCAGATTCAGATCCGCCGATCTCTCCCCGAACGCCTCCTCCGCCCGAGTATAATATTTAGTTTTTCCGCGACGGCCGTAATTGTGCAGAAAATACTGAATCTCCCCATTCGGCTCGGCGATATAAATATACTCCGTCCGCATAAATCCGCCGCTCTCCGATGCATCCGACCGTCGATACAGCTTCATCTCCCAGTACATATGACCCCAATCGCAGTCACTGCACTCCGAAACATATTCGCGGATTGCCCTTCGCGCAGACTCCGCAGATGCCGCATAATAAGCGCCGTCAACAAAGCTGTCAACGCCGCATCTGCGCAGCACAACGGACAGCACGGTTTCGTTGCCGCTGTTCTCAAGAGCCGCCGTTGCGGAATCCAGAGCGGCAATATAATCGGCAACTTTATCCGACTCTCTGCGCAACTCCGCACTGTTTTTCAGCTTTTCAAGCAGCGCCCGCTTCTCAGCAAGTCCTATAGGCGCGCCGGCAATAATATTCGCATAGTCAAATTCACAAAGCCTTTCCGGATTTGACAGCAGATACTCCAAAAGCTCCGGCGATTCCAGAAGATTTAAAATTTCTTCTCTCAGTGTAAGCATACTCTCATCCCCCAAAATATCCGGCCGGCAAAAGCCACTTAGCGATATAATAAATAATAGCAGGCCCCATGTACCGCATATAACCCACAGCAATATTCGGTTGTGCGGAAAACAAAAAAGCGAATGTCCATAACTCAAATCTGTTATGAACACTCGATATGGTCCGAGTGACAGGGTTCGAACCTGCGGCCTGATGGTCCCAAACCACCCGCGCTACCAACTGCGCCACACCCGGTTATATTTATATTTTAGTTTGCTTCCTGCTTATTAGCTTTCCGCTGTCCGTCCGCGGCGCTTCCCTCAGAAACATAGTCGCGGCTCTTCGCTTGGTGCGCTCGCTCCGCTCCTTGTTTCTTCACCTCGGAGCAATGCCTCTATCCGCCCCCGGCGGCGGCATTCCTCCTCGCCCAACTGCGCCTGAATCACTCGTGATATTTTACCTTTTTTAGCTTCGTTTGTCAATATAACCGCTTGCCGTCGGGTTCATTTTCGGCAAATGTTGCCGTTCGTCCCATAAAATATGCCTTTCATACCGCTCTTATTTATTTTTTAGAAAAGCATGCTATAATTTGGCTCATATGAAAGGAGAATGACAATGAACGAAAAAATCGCAAAAATATTTGCAGCGGTGTGCGTCGTGTGTGCGATGATCGCCATGGCAGCTTGTAACTCCGGCGGCTCCGATCTGCCCGCCGACGAACCTGACAGCGCACAAAGTTCGGAATATGTCGGCGAAATTTCCGAAAGCAATTCGGTCAGCAACACACAAACTACTGTAAACGATACAACGCAAAAGGCAAATGCGGCAACCGTCAAAAACACAGTCGACGACCGCGCGCTGTACGAAGCCTTTCTGAAAACCAAGTCGTGGCAGACCTCCGTTTCACGCCGCGTCGAAACTGCGAGCGAATATGAGTATGACTACAACAACTTCAAGTGCGGAAAATATTACTATGACCTCGACGGCGACGGCAGGCTTGAGCTGTTCATTTGCCTGAGCTATCAACGGGGCGAGCTTCAGTACAGCTTTCCGTACATTCTCGACATAAAGGGAACTACAGTCTTTTGCGCATATGAATTTCAATCCACCTGCCCGGTAAGATATTCCGATCATATAACTCTTCTTCAGGGTACTGATAAAAACTACTATTTCATCATCGACTCGAACGACGGCGGAATATACGACGCGGCGGGAAAATACCGTTACTGTGATGGCAAGCTTATACATATAGACAGCGTACACGCCTATAACACCACCGGCTCCCTCGAATCGGGTTATCCCGCCGTATATTATGTCAGCGGCGGCGCAGACCTGTATTTGAACAATGTCATTAAGGACTGGAAATCAGGCAGCGGAGACGCGGTCGAAAGCGTTGACGAAAACACATATGAGACCCGCAAAGATGCCCTCTATAAAGGAACCGAAATAGTATACTACTACAGTTAATATTTTTCCGTAACCTGACAAGCGGGCGGTGAATACTCTGTAATATGACTTTTCGGGAGGCGTATTATGGGTAACATCAGCTATTTTCTCGGGTGCAGCTCGCCCGAGGGGTTTCACTCATTTTTCGGCGAGCTTTGTCCGACTCATTCGGGCGGGTATACATATATAATAAAGGGCGGTCCGGGCACGGGCAAATCGAGCCTGATGAAGCGGATAAACTCCGCACTGACCGATGCAGGGATTGAGACGGAGCTGATATACTGCTCATCCGACCCCGCTTCGCTCGACGGCGTATATGCGCCCGCGCTCAACTGCTGGATAGCGGACGGCACTTCTCCGCACACGCTCGAGCCGAAATATCCGGGCGCCGCGCAGGAGATAGTCGATTTAGGCAGATTCTGGGATAAAAATATTCTGCGTTCGCGCGCGGATGAGGTTATCGCACTGACCGATGAAAACGCCGCGTGCCACCGCAGATGCAGGCGCTTTCTCGAGGCGTCCGCCCTGCTGCGCGAGGATATACTGCGCCTGACGCTCGGCTGCACGGACACGGCAAAAATCAAGCGCGCGGCTTCGCGCATTGCGTCGCGCGAGTTCGGCAGGCCGACCGGGCGCATCGGCGAAGAGAGTCACAGAATGATATCCGCCGTCACTCCGGACGGGATAACTTTCTTCGGTGAGACCGTAAGACAGCTCTGCGAGCGCATATATATCATCGAGGACGACAACATCGCGAGCTCCGCAGCCCTGCTGTCACTGCTTCGCGGATATGCCCTCTCCGGCGGTCATGACATAATCACGAGCCCGTCTCCCCTTTCCCCGGACGGCGAGCCCGAGCATCTGCTCATCCCCGACCTGTC
>ULJS01029743.1_pt1 | contig 10112 bp, 9 predicted proteins | sample 1950911 | NCBI WGS metagenome assembly ULJS01 (sample SAMEA4835475, study PRJEB28245) | human gut metagenome | biome: gut microbiome; material: fecal sample | place: Denmark | collected 2008
ATCTAAGTAAACCATTAATTAAAATTGGTTTAGCTTTTTTGGTTCCTATATAACCAATAATTCCGCACATAATATATTGTACCTCCTATTAAAAAATAGCCAAAAAGTAACAATATAGCTACACAATTAGATTTGTTCTACTATTACTAGTAGGTTTTGCTAATATTTATGGTAGTAGCATACCACAGAGTACCCGCCGAAAAATTCGATTAGCTCTGACCTCGTCAACACAAAAATGTGTCCTGGCGCTCAAAGATTGTCATTTATATAATATAAAATTTCCTCCTTTCAAACTATGATTATTTTGTAAACTTTTTGGCTTACGGTATTATATTATAATAAAAATGAAAAAGTATCAAGTCCTTAATAAAATTATAGGTATTGGTAAATTTAAGAGAAGTGTATAAAATGAACAAGTGTAACAAATGGTTTTGTTTATTCATCCTGAATTGTAGGAAAAAGTATGATAGTAAGGATGGATGATTTCTACCGGACTAACTACAAAGGAAGAAAGTTTGATTTTAAAGATTTAGAACTTAAAGAGTCCACGCAAATGTGTATAGTGGGAAGCGAGGAAAAGGACATATTGCCAAGAATTTTGGGAAAGATGTATTGGAAATTACCTCAGTGTTTAGGTGTATTTCTGCATTTTATGAATATTGAAACAAGAATTAAACGATGGTATAATATATTGTATGATAATCATTTATTAACAAAATATAAAAAAGTTAATAAATAGGAGAGGTATTAAAATGCATAATAATAAGTTTAATATAGAAGAGGAGATTAAAAAGTTACCATCTAAACCAGGTGTATATCTTATGCACGATAAAAATAATAATATTATATACGTTGGTAAAGCTATTTCACTAAAAAGGAGAGTTACATCATATTTTAGGAAAACAAATAAAACTGAACGTATAAAAAAGATGGTGTCTTTAGTTGATTATTTCGAATATATAGTTGTAAATAACGAAGCAGAAGCATTAATTTTAGAATGTAATTTAATTAAAAAATATAGACCAAAATTTAATGTATTGCTAAAAGATGATAAAACATATCCATATATAAAAATTGATGTAAAATCAGATTTCCCAAATGTAATTATAACAAGAAGATTAATAAATGACGGTTCAAAATATTTTGGACCATATGCAAACCCTGGGGCCGCAAAAGAAATGGTGGATTTTATAAAAAGCAAATATAAAATTAGGCAATGTAGAAATTTTAAATCTACACAAAGACCATGCCTAAATTACCATATAAAAAAATGTTTTGCTCCATGTGTGGGATATATTTCTAAAGAAGACTATAGAAAGCAGATTGATGAGATAATAGATTTATTAGATGGAAAGACTAGTAAAATAATAAAAGAACTTGGAATGCAAATGGAAGAAGCATCTAAAAAACTAGATTTTGAAAAGGCTGCATATTTAAGAGATAAAATGGTTGCAATCGAAAGAATTTCAGAAAAACAAAGAGTATCAAATATATCAGAAAATAATATAGATGTGATAGGAATTGCAAAAAACGATTTAGAAGTTTGTGTAGAGATATTTTTTGTAAGAGGAAGTAAAATGGTTGGCAGAGAATATTATTTCTTTCAAGATTTAGTTGATATGTCAGACAGTGAGATTTTATCAGGTTTTATAAAACAATATTATATGGATAATCCTAATTTACCAAACAAAATTATGATGAGATATGAACCAGAAGATAAAGAAACGATAGAAGAATGGCTTTCTAATATTGCAAATCATAAGGTAGAGATAAAAACGCCACAAAAAGGAGAGAAACTACGTTTTGTTGAAATGGCAGAAAATAATGCAGAAGTTACATTAAAAAATAAATTCGAAGATAAAAATAGTCTATTGTTAGAACTAAAAGATGTATTAAAGATGGATAAAATACCCAGAAAAATTGAATGTTATGATATATCTAATATATCTGGGACAAATATGGTTGCAGGAATGTGTGTAATGCAGAATGGTATTATAAAAAAGAATCTATCTAGAAGATTTAAGATAAAAACAGTTTATGGTCAAGATGATCCAAGATGTATGGAAGAAGTAATAGAAAGAAGGTTAAAACATTCACTAAATGGAACTAGTACAGGATTTGGAAATTTACCAGATGTAATATTTGTAGATGGGGGAATTACACAAATTAGAGCTGCAAGAAAAGTAATTGATAAACTAAATGTAGATATAAAAATTTTTGGAATGGTAAAAAATGATAAACATAGGACCAGAGCTTTAATGGACGAAGATAGAAATGAAATAGAAATATCAGAGGAATTATTAAACTTAATTACAAAATTCCAAGATACTGTTCATGATACTGCAATTTCTTATCATAAAAAATTACGTGAGAAAGAAATGACAGAATCAGCTCTAGATAAGATTTCAGGAATAGGTGAGGTAAAAAGAAATTTATTATTAAAAAGATTTAAAACTGTTAGTAATATAAAAAATGCGTCACCTGAAGAGTTAATGACTGTAAAAGGAATAAATAGAGATTTAGCAATAAAAATAAAACAAGAATTACAATAAATATTTGCAGGGATTTGGGGACGGTCTTAAAATCCCTTTTATCGTAATAGATATTTTTATAATTAGACATAATTTAGAAAAAATGGTATAATAATTATGTTTACAAAATGTTGAAAGGAGAAAAAATAATGAGAAGAGAGCGGTTAGGGTTTAAAAGTGATGAGGGATTAATTGTAAAATCCCCAGAAACAGAAATCGTAGCAAAAGTAGAACTACAAAACAATGGGACAGCTGTAGCTAGTCTTATGAAATGGGATGAAGTAATTGAACTGGATGAGCAAGCTAATGAGGAAAAATCATCATCTAAAAAGAAACTAATAGCAGGAATGATACTTTTCTATCTGGCAATAACAGGAATATTTATTTGTATTTCTGGTGTTGTAGTTGGAACTATAGTAGGATTATATTTTGTTACAATGACAATTATGCAATTCTATTTTTTACTGCCACAAATGTTTTATGGAATGAAGCATAAAGAAGAGGTTCAGTATGCTAACATATTTAGAAAAGCTGATGTTTGTCATAGTAAGGGTATTTGTATTAACAAAGAAAATATATTATCAGTTAAACCATCTTATGAAGATTTCATAAACAAAGATAATATTAATAAAATTGGATTAAGTCTTATAGGAATTATTTTTACGCCACTTATGTTAATTATACCATATATTAATACAATCACTCTTGTTATTATAGATGTTGGGATACTTATAATTCTTGTGTGGTCTATGAAAAATAAGAGGTTCATGGAATTATCAAGAAAGATAAACGAGCTCCTAGTATACAGAAAACCAACAGATGAACAGATAGATATTGTTTTATTTGGTTTTCGGTACTTAGAAAAATGTGAAGAAACTTTACCTTTAATGAAGTGGTTCTACTGGCATTAATCTTTTCAAAGAATCTGCTTGATTAAACAAGCGATGAAAAAACAGTCATAAACCTAGAATAGGTATGGCTGTTTTTCAAATGCGGTAAAATTGTAAACTAAAAAAAGTAATAGTTATTAAATTATATAAAAAGGGATTTTAGGACCGTCCCAAAATCCCGCAATCTCGAAAGGGAAAAAAGGAACGTCCCCAGATCACTATAATAATATTCCAGCTTCTAGAGCTATTTTTATCATTTTTGTTAATCCTTGTTCACGTTCTTCAGGTGTTGCTTGTTTGCTTATAAATTGAGAATCTACAACAGTCATTAAACAAGCAGCTTTTTTATTTAAAACTTTTGCATTGTAAAATAAAGCAAATGCTTCCATTTCTGCTGCTATAGGTTTTATATTTTTGGGAATCCTATTAAAGAATTTTTTAGGGTCTGTCATATAAAAATCTACTGCATCTGTACAAACAGTATTTCCTTCAACTACTTTTATATCAGAAATGTCAGCGACTTGTTTTATTATAGAATTAAGACTCTTATCTGCAGAACTAATATGGCAATCCTCATTATTAAAAGTAAGAGCATAATTACCTTCTGTATAAACATCATCTGCAAGTACAACATCAAATAAATCTAATTCTTTAATATATCCTCCGCAAGAACCAATTCTTATAATATTCTCTACATCATAAAATTTATATAATTCATATGAATAAATTCCAACACTTGGCATACCCATACCATGTGCCATAACAGAAATTCTTTTTCCTTTATATAAACCTGTATATGCTAACATATTTCTAACAGAATTAACTAATTTGACATCTTCTAAAAAATTTTCTGCTATATATTTTGCGCGTAAAGGATCTCCAGGCATAATAACAGTTTTTGCAAAGTCGCCAATTTCAGCTTCATTATGTGGCGTCATATATAAACCTCCTAAAATTAAATTTAATATTAGTATATCATATTATTAAAAAATTATAATCTTGTGATATATAAATGTAACATAAAAGTAATATAATGGAAATATACAAATTAATGCAAAAAATGTATAATATTTGTAGAAAAAGCAAAAAAAGGAGAGATAAATATGTGGACATGTTTATATTTAAGCCATATAGTAGTAATCATAATGATTATAATAGCTATTTTAGGAATTATATATGGAATAAGTCAAAAAAAGATTAAAGTTTATCAAGTTATTGTTATATTCTTATTTTGTGTAATTTCAATGGCACTGGTTACAGGAGTAACATCAATGCAATGTATAGATGATTTAAATAGTGAAATAGACTATGTTACAGAAAATACTAAAACTGATTATTGGACATATGATTCTACAGAAATGTCAATGATAGATAGTTATACAGCTGGTTATACAAAACTAGTTGATTTAAAAACAGGAAATTTAGTAGCAGTTAAAGATGAAGCTATTTCAACAGGAAAAGACATAATTGATTTTAGCAATAAAGAGGAAGCAGATGCTGCTTGTCAAGAAATCGATATTCAAGAAGAATTAAATGCTACAGATGATTATTTAATTACTTTAGGTTCAAAAGAATTTATAAAAGCTACAGATGATATTTACTACGTAACTTATAATTATACATATACAAATTCAGATAATAAGGCAGAAGAAAAAGGAAAAGTATATTATATTGTAAATAGTGATAATCAAATGAAAACAATTGTTATGACAAGTATTAATAACGAAGAAAAAGAAGTAGAATTTGAAGAAAGAGTATTAGAAATCATTAATACAATGGATTTATAAAAGGAGGTAAATTTCATGGTAATAGCATTAAATTTTGTTTTTGATATAATAGTAGCAATTTTAGTGTATGAATATTTTAAAAGAGATAAAAAAATTGAGGCTTTTGCTGCAGCTGTTATTATAAAGGTAGCATATTTCTTATCATCAACAGTAATTATGGGCCAATTTAATTTTTTAGGCTTCATAATTTACATATTAGTAATGATTTGTGTTGCTAGATTGTATATTATAATAGTTCAAGAAATATATAAAACAGAACTACACCCAGTATTATTTATTTTTGTTACAGCATTAATTGGTGCATTAATAATGTCATTAATAGGTGAAATCTTATATACATTATTATTTAAATTAGTAACATTATTTGCAGCTACATTCCAATACACTTTAGATAAAATTTCTTAAATACTTGAACGATAAAAATTAATGTGATAGAATGAAGAAAATTAATTAAGAATATGAGAGATTAAAAAAAAAACCGATTTTGGCGATTTTTTAATCTCTCTTTTGTTTTTTAGAAAGGGGTTAATATATATGAATACTAAGTATATTTTCGTAACAGGAGGAGTTGTTTCTGGACTTGGAAAGGGTATTACAGCAGCATCATTAGGTAGGCTTTTAAAAAATAGAGGATATAAAGTAACTATTCAAAAATTTGATCCATATTTAAATGTAGATCCAGGAACAATGAGCCCTTATGAACATGGTGAAGTTTTTGTTACAGATGACGGAGCAGAAACAGATTTGGATTTAGGACATTACGAAAGGTTTATTGATGAAAATTTGACTAAAGATTCTAGTATTACAATGGGTAAAATTTATTTAAACGTTTTAGAAAAAGAAAGAAGAGGAGATTATTTAGGAAAAACAGTACAAGTTATACCACATGTAACAAACGAAATAAAAGAAAAGATATATAGCTTTGAGAATACAGATACTGATATAGTAATTACAGAAATAGGAGGGACTGTTGGTGATATAGAGGGGCTTTCTATAATAGAAGCAATAAGACAAGTGGGGTTAGAAAAAAATCCAGAAGATGTACTATATATTCATGTTACACTTCTTCCATATATAAGTGGCTCTAATGAAATAAAATCAAAACCAACTCAACATTCTGTTAAAGAATTGCAATCCTATGGAATAAAACCAAATATATTAGTATGTAGAAGTGAAATAGATATACCAAATTCTATAAGAGAAAAACTAGCTTTATTTTGTAATGTAAGAAGAGAAAATGTAATTCAAAATAAAACCGTAAAATGTTTATATGAAGTACCGCTTATGCTAGAAAGAGAAGGATTAGGAAGAGCTGTATGCAACCACTTAAGATTGGACAATTATATTCCAGATAACACTGAGTGGCAAGAAATGATAAATAAGATAGAAAATGTAAAAGATAAAACAGTAAAAATTGCAATTGTAGGAAAATATACTAAATTAGAAGATTCATATATATCAGTAATAGAAAGTTTAACACATGCGGGTTATGCTAATGATGTAAAAGTTAAGGTTGATTTGATCGATTCTGAAAAACTAAATAAAGAAAATGTTAAAGAAAAATTAAAAGAATATAATGGTATAGTTGTTCCAGGAGGTTTTGGCAATAGAGGAATAGAAGGAATGATTACAGCTATACAGTATGTGAGAGAGAATAATGTTCCATTCTTAGGAATTTGTTTAGGAATGCAGATGGCTGTTGTGGAATTTGCAAGAAATGTATTAAAGTTAGAAGATGTAAATTCAGAAGAGTTTAATGAAAATGCTAAAAATAAAGTTATACATATAATGGATGAACAAAAGGAAATCAAGAAAAAGGGTGGGACAATGCGACTTGGCGCATATCCTTGTTTATTAAAGGAAAATGCTAAAGTAAAAGAATTATATGGAAAAGAAAATATTTACGAAAGACACAGACATCGCTTCGAGTATAACAATGAATATAAAGAAATGTTAGAAAATGCAGGTTTAATATGTTCTGGAATTTCACCAAATGGTAAACTAGTAGAAATAGTAGAATATAAGAAACATCCATTTTTTATTGGTGTTCAATTCCATCCAGAACTAAAATCAAGACCAAATAGACCAGCACCAGTATTTGTCGGACTAGTAAAAGCGGCGAAAGAAATGGATTAGGGGACGTTCATTGTTTTCCTTATTTTATGAAAATGAGGTATAGTAAAAGAAAACAAGATAAAGGCTAGAGCATATAACTCTAGCTTTTATTAAATATAAAAAATAGTTATAAAAATGTGAGATTGTTAATAAAATTAATAATGGAAGCTTGGTTAAAAAAGAAATGTGAATTTTATGTGAAAATTAGCAAACATACTTGACAAGTGCTAAAAAAAGGTATAAATTATTAGCAGTCACAAAGAAAGAGTGCTAATAATCATATATAGGAGGTAATGTGTAATGATAAGACCATTAGCAGACAGAGTATTATTAAAAATGGAAGAAGAAGAGGAAAAGACTAAGAGTGGAATTATTTTGTCAACATCAGCAAAAGAAAAACCACAAACAGCAAAAGTTATAGAAGTTGGGCCAGGAGAAAAAATAAATGATAAATTAGAAGAAATGTATGTAAAAAAAGGAGACAGAGTAATAATAAATACTTATTCAGGCTCAGATGTTAAATATGAAGGCGAAGAATATAAAATTGTCAGACAATCAGATATTTTAGCAATTATAGATTAATAAGAAAGGTTGGTAATTTAATATGGCAAAAGAAATTAAATTTGGCGAAGATGCAAGAAAATCATTATTAAATGGTGTAAATAAATTAGCAGATACAGTAAAGGTTACATTAGGACCAAAAGGAAGAAATGTAGTTTTAGATAAAGGATATGGAGCACCTCTAATTACAAACGATGGTGTAACAATAGCAAAAGAAATAGAATTAGAAGATTCTTTCGAAAATATGGGAGCAAAACTTGTAAAAGAAGTTTCTACAAAAACAAATGATGTTGCAGGTGATGGAACAACAACAGCAACTGTTTTAGCACAAGCTATGGTAAAAGAAGGTGTTAAGAATGTTGCAGCTGGTGGAGATCCAATGGCAATAAAAAGAGGTATGGATAAAGCAACATCAAAAGCTGTAGAAGAAATACAAAAAATAAGTGTTGCAGTAAATGGAAAAGATGATATAGCAAGAGTTGCAAGTGTATCTTCAGATAACGAAGAAGTAGGTAATTTAATTGCAGAAGCAATGGAAAAAGTATCTAAAGATGGTGTTATAACAATAGAAGAATCAAAAACATCAGATACAGCAGTTAATGTTGTAGAAGGTATGCAATTTGATAAAGGATATATTTCTCCATATATGGTAACAGATACAGAAAAAATGGAAGCTATCTTGGATAATCCTTATATTTTAATTACAGATAAAAAGATAAGTAATATTCAAGAAATATTACCATTATTAGAAAGCTTAATGCAACAATCTGCAAAATTAGTTATTATATGTGATGACATGGAAAATGAAGCATTATCTACACTAGTACTTAACAAATTAAGAGGTGTATTAAATGTAGTTGCTGTTAAAGCTCCTGGGTATGGAGATAGAAGAAAAGAAATGTTACAAGATATTGCTATCTTAACAGGTGGAGAAGTTATAACTGGTGATTTAGGATTAGAACTTAAAGATACAAGAATTGATCAATTAGGAAGAGCAAAACAAGTTAAAGTTCAAAAAGAAAATACTATAATTGTTGATGGAATGGGAGACAAACAACAAATAGCAGATAGAGTTGGACAATTAAAAGCTCAAATAAATGAAGAAAAGAGCGATTTTGATAGAGAAAAATTACAAGAAAGATTAGCTAAAATTGCTGGAGGTGTAGCTGTAATAGAAGTTGGAGCTGCAACAGAAATAGAAATGAAAGATAAAAAGTTAAGAATAGAAGATGCATTATCTGCAACTAAAGCTGCAGTTGAAGAAGGAATTGTTGCAGGTGGCGGAACAACATATATTGATATTATTCCAGAAGTTAGTAAATTTGTAGATACATTAGAAGGAGACGAAAAATTAGGTGCATCAATTGTTCTTAAAGCATTAGAAGAGCCAGCAAAACAAATAGCTAGAAATGCAGGATTAGAACCAGCAGTTATAGTTGAAGAAGTTAAAAAATCAGCACAAGGTGTTGGATTTAATGCAAGAGCAGAAAAATATGAAGATATGAAAAAAGCAGGTGTGGTTGATCCAACTAAAGTTACAAGAAGTGCTTTACAAAATGCAGAAAGTATAGCTTCTATGATCTTAACAACAGAAAGTTTAGTAGCAGATAAAAAAGAAGAAAAATGTAATTGTGGTGGAGGAGCAAATGCAGGAATGCCAGATATGGGCGGAATGTATTAATAAGAGAAATTAAGGCACTTTCATCAAAACTTATATAGAAAAAGGATTTAAAGGTGAAACTTTAAGTCCTTTTTTACGCTAAAAGCAGCGAAATATTTGAAAAAAGTTACATAATATGGTAAAATAATAAGTGAGTAATTTATAAAATTTTGAAGCCAGTATTTGGCGGAAAGGAAGGACAATATGAAAAATACAACAGAGACAATTATGAAACGGGAGATGCTTCAGGCTAGTGTGGGTCCAGATATCTATGAGGAGCTGAAGAAAGCATGGCAAGAAGAAGCTAATTCCCTTCAGAAATCTTTGGAAGCGTGGAAGGAGCCGGAAGGTGGACTGCTGTATGCTGCAAATATCGAAACTGCGGAGCTGGTAGAATCAATGCCTTTGCAAAGCTCTTTGACGGAAATTCCGTTCAGAGATGAAAGCAAGGGTGATCTTACATCAACCGTTGCTTCAAGTGGTTGTGCCATTGTTGTGGCAAACTTTTTGGAACAGTATTTTGATTCGGATAAGCGTGTATCTATCGAACTGCTGGCGGAACTGGCGG
>ULJS01042384.1_pt1 | contig 9384 bp, 10 predicted proteins | sample 1950911 | NCBI WGS metagenome assembly ULJS01 (sample SAMEA4835475, study PRJEB28245) | human gut metagenome | biome: gut microbiome; material: fecal sample | place: Denmark | collected 2008
GGCACCGGTAGGACAGTGTCCTGTAGGTGGAGACCCTGTTGCGGCAAAGGTCAGCGAGATTATGGGTGTAAAGGTTGAGGCCGGAGTAAAGAAGGTCGCATTTGTTAAGTGCGCCGGCACCTGTGACAAAGCAAATACAGACTACGACTATACAGGAGTAGAGGATTGTGTTGCAATGTCATTTGTACCGGGCGGCGGACCTAAGTCATGTAATTATGGCTGCCTCGGCTATGGAAGCTGTGTGAAGGCATGTCCTTTTGATTCAATCCATGTGGTTGACGGAGTTGCATGCGTCAATCCGCTTACATGCAAGGCCTGCGGCAAGTGCGTAGAGGCTTGTCCAAAGCACCTCATCGAGCTTATTCCATATGACACAAAGCATGTTGTAAAGTGCAGCTCAAAGGACAAGGGCAAGGATGTCATGAAAGCATGCTCGGTGGGCTGTATCGGCTGTCATCTGTGCGAGAAGAACTGTCCGTCAGATGCTGTCCATGTAGTAGACAATGTAGCTTATATTGATCAGGAGAAATGTACAGGCTGCGGAATCTGCGCAGAGAAGTGTCCAAAGAAGATTATTTTATAATGCATAAAAGCTGTCACATATCATTATGATGTGTGGCAGCTTTTTTATAAGCTTGCAGCTATTCTTTGCTTACGTTATATTCATCTGATGTCGTGATAATACTATAATCATCTGTCACAAATATTGCCTCAACACCGGAAAGGGAATTGATAAGCTCCTTTGCTTTATCAATGCCAAGAGCAAAGCATGTGGTGCTTAAGGCATCTCCGTCGCAGGAAGAGTCGCTTATGATGGTGACAGAGTACAGATTATTTTTGACAGGATAGCCGGTTATGGGGTCCAGTATATGGTGATATAGCTTGCCATCTACTCTGTAGTATCGCTCGTAGATACCTGAGGTGACGACGGATTTGTCCTTGATTTTGACGGTACATATTGGCTCACCGCTCTCGTCGAAGGGTTTTTGTATGCCGACTGTATAATCACTTCCGTCGGATTTTTCACCGACAGTGAGGACATTGCCACCCAGGTTTATGATGCCTGAGGTAATTTTTTTGGACTGTAAATAAGCCTTCATCTTATCAGCGATAAAGCCCTTTGCGATTCCACCAAGGTCAAGCTTTGCTTTTGAATCGGTTAGCATCACATCGTTTCCGTTAATCTGTATATTGCGGTAATTTACATGTGACAGCTCGCTTTGTATCTGCGCATCAGATGGAACGACTGATGCATCCACCTCATTATCTTTAGAGTCGGTATTTTCAGCTATTTCGGAAAAATTCCACAAATCAGACAGCTTTCCTATAGTGATATCAAACCTGCCGTCACTTGTGTCGCCGTATTCGATGCCATTTTTGATGAGCTCAAGCGTATCATTGCTTACTGTGACATATTCTTTGCCGGCAGCGTCATTTATTTTGCTCACCTCTGAGTAACTAACTGTGTTTGACAGCATATCCTCATATTTCTTTGCCATATCAAAGCAGTCGTCTATGTATTTCTCGTCGGTAGTGCCATAAAGCGTAATCTGTATTATCGTATCAAAGTAGAAACCCTGTTTTGAAACCTTCTGCTGAGCCTTGGGCTTTAATTCACATGAAGACAGGCTTCCTGTTATTGTGGCAAGCGCCAAAAGGACAGGGACAAGGTGTTTTAGTTTATTTTTCATAATGCATCCTTTATTAATTTCCTAGTTGTAAATTATTTATAGTTAAAGCTTAAATAGTAAAAGCATAAATATAATAACACAGAATAAAAAAATGAGACAGTAGTAAAAATGATTTTGTATTTTGCATGAATATATGGTAAAGTAGTAAATGTATGCGTAATGTAATTATGTATGCATTTAGACTTACAATAAGAAAGATGATAGAAATGAGTTTTTTAGACAATTATAAAAGAGTGGTAATAAAGATAGGCTCATCGACGCTGACACATGCAGAGACGGGAAGCCTCAATTTTTCAAAGATGGAGCGTCTGGTGCGCTCGATATGTGATTACAGAAACAGCGGTATGGATGTGTGCCTCGTAAGCTCCGGCGCCATCGCGGTTGGACGTGATGTGATAGGCATAAAGGAGCGCCCGAGCGATATTTCAATAAAGCAGGCATGCGCCGCAGTGGGACAGGGCAGGCTGATGATGACATATCAGAAGCTTTTTTCTGAGTATAATCAGAATTCCGGACAGGTGCTCATGACAAAGAATACCATAGTCAATCCTGTTTCCAGACGCAATGTTATGAATACATTTGAGGAGCTTTTTGATCTGAACGTGGTGCCTATTGTCAATGAAAATGATACGGTAAGCACATACGAGATGCAGTTTGGTGACAATGATACGCTGTCTGCTATTGTTACATCAATCACGAAGGCTGATCTGCTCATACTGCTATCTGATATAGACGGACTGTATTCCGACGATCCTCATGACAATCCGGATGCAAAGCTTATCAGAGAGGTTGATACGCTTGACAGGAGAATACTTGGCATGGCAAAGTCATCAACCGGCAGCGATGTCGGAACCGGCGGCATGGCGACAAAGCTTACAGCAGCAAAGATTGCTACATATTCCGGTGCCGATATGATTATCGCAAACGGCGGCAATATGGGAATTTTATATGACATTATGAATGACAGATATACAGGAACACTTTTCCACAGGGCAAAGGATGCAGAGTTTGTGCTTGCGGATTATATACAAAGAGAGATGGCACCTACATCTACAGGCGGCCAGTAATCAGTTATAAATTTGAAATCAGGAGAGTGCTATGACACAGGAAAAAATACAGCGAATCAATGAGCTTTACAGAAAGTCACAGGCAGAGGGACTTTCTGAGGCAGAGAAAAAGGAGCAGGATCTTTTGCGCAAGGAGTATATAGCAAACGTGAAGAAGAATTTAAGAAACCAGCTCAACAATATCGATATGGTAAACGATGACGGTTCGGTTGAGAACCTCGGCGAGAAATATGGAAACAAAAAAAGAAATTCGTAGCAGGCTAAAAAAGCAAAGAAGCCTTCTGGGTGCTGATGAGTGCCGTAGTATGAGCCATGAAATTTATAAAAGGCTCATAGCTTTAGAGCTCGACAGAGATTATGACAATATACTTTTGTATTCAGCTATCAGAAATGAAGTGAATACTGATGAGTATTTTATCTATTTAATAAACAAGGCAAAAAGGATATATTATCCGAGGGTTTCGGGCAATACAATGTCATTTTACAGGGTAAGAAGCCTTGATGAGCTTAATTGTGGTTCTTTTAATATTAAAGAGCCTGATATGACGAAGGAGTATACGCAGGCGGATGGCAGGGCGCTTATGATAGTGCCGGGGCTTGCATTTTCGGATACCGGTTACAGAATCGGCTATGGAAAGGGCTTTTATGACAGATATTTATCGTCTTTTACAAAAAGAGATACTGTCATGGCAGTTGGAGTGGGCTACGATTTCCAGTTACTTAGCAGCATGACGTTTGAAGATGAATATGACGTACCCTTAGATGGAGTGATAACAGATAAGAGAGAGGTGTTTATTGATGACTGATTTAGAAAAAATTTGTGCGGATGCATACGAGGCCAGAGTAAAGATAGGAACACTGGATACAGATATCAAGAATAAGGTATTAAACGATGCAGCGGACAATCTGCTTAAGGCAGAAAAAGAAATCCTTGAGGCAAACAAAAGGGATGTGGCTACAGCAGAGGAAAATATGAAGGCAAAGAGCATGATTGACAGGCTCTCGCTTGACCATGACAGGCTCCTTGGCATGGCTGACGGACTCAGACAGATAGCAAAGCTGGCAGACCCTATAGGGGAAGTGATGTCTATGGCAAAGCGTCCTAATGGCCTTATTATAGGAAAAAGAAGAGTTGCAATCGGTGTTGTGGGAATCATTTTTGAGGCTCGCCCAAATGTCACATCAGATGCCTTTGGTCTGTGCTTTAAGACAGGCAACTGTGTCATATTGAAGGGTGGAAGTGATGCGATAAATACCAATATCGCAATAGTAAAGGCTTTAAAAAAGGCTTTAACGGACAATTTGGTTTCTGCTGCTGCACTTGCACTTATTGAGTCAACAGACAGAGAGACAACAAATGCGTTTATGAAGATGGATCAGTATGTGGATGTGCTCATACCAAGAGGTGGTGCAGGACTCATCCAAAATGTTGTCAAAAATGCTACAATTCCTGTCATCCAGACCGGTACAGGCAACTGCCATGTATATGTGGACAAGGATGCAGACTTTGATATGGCTGTTAATATTATAAACAATGCAAAGACCCAGAGAATCAGTGTCTGCAATGCATGTGAGTCGATTGTAGTACACAGCGCCATAGCAGAGGAGTTTTTGCCAAAGCTGTACGATAAGCTAAGAGAGCATCATGTACAGTTGCGTTGTGATGAAAGAGCACAGGCAATTCTTGCCGGAAGAGACGATGTGACAGAGGCCACTGCAGATGACTGGGGTATGGAGTATCTTGATTACATCATGTCGGTAAAGATTGTTGACAGTATTGATGAGGCAATCGAGCATATCAACAGATACAACACATCACATTCTGAGGCAATCGTCACAAATGATTACGACAATGCGCAGAAGTTCTTAAATGAGATAGATGCTGCATGCGTTTATGTAAATGCCTCAACCAGATTTTCTGATGGAAATGAATTCGGCTTTGGAGCAGAGATTGGCATCAGCACACAGAAGCTTCACGCAAGGGGACCTATGGGGCTTGAAGCACTGACAAGCTATAAGTATATTATTTACGGCAGTGGTCAGATCAGGGAATAGTCAGCTAAAGTATTATAGAATTAATTTGAGAGGAAACATAATATAACATGAGTTACGATATAGATATAACAAAGACACCACCGGCACATGAGCCTGAGAGGCAGTATTACTACATGGCAAAGGCAAAGGATTTTGTTGAAAAGAAATCTAAAGAAATCGGTCGTCCTATGACTTATTTTGTAAAGACATTCGGGTGTCAGATGAATGCCCGCGACTCAGAAAAACTTGTCGGAATACTAGAGCAGATTGGCTACGTGGAAGGAACTGATGAGCACTCGGATTTTATTGTATACAACACCTGCACCGTACGTGAGAATGCTAACAATAAGGTGTATGGCAGGCTTGGATATCTGCAGAACTACAAGAAAAAGAATCCTCTGATGAAGATTGCTCTCTGCGGCTGCATGATGCAGGAGCCGGAGGTTGTTGAAAATATCAAAAAGCATTATAAGTTTGTAGATATTGTATTCGGAACCCACAATATATTCAAGTTTGCAGAGATTTTGTGCAACAATATCGAGTCTGGCTCACAGGTGATTGACATATGGAAGGATACCAATCAGATTGTCGAAGATCTGCCGGTGAAGAGAAAGTTCTCTTTCAAATCAGGTGTCAATATCATGTTTGGCTGCAACAATTTCTGCAGCTACTGTATCGTGCCATACGTAAGAGGCCGTGAGAGAAGCAGGGAGCCTAAGGATATCATAAGAGAGATAGAAAAGCTTGTTGCAGACGGAGTGTGCGAGATAATGCTTCTCGGACAGAATGTCAACTCATACGGTAAAACTCTTGACAATCCTATAACCTTTGCAGAGCTTCTTCGCGAGGTCAATAAGATTGAGGGACTTAAGAGGATTCGTTTTATGACATCTCATCCAAAGGATTTATCAGATGACCTGATTATGGCGATAAAGGAGTGCGACAAGGTGTGCAAGCATATGCATCTGCCGCTTCAGTCAGGTAGCTCAAGGGTGCTTAAGGAGATGAACAGGCACTATGACAAGGAAAAATATCTCGACGAGGTAAAGAGACTTCGTGAGCAGATTCCTGATATTGCAATCACAACTGATATCATTGTAGGCTTCCCGGGAGAGACTGAGGAGGATTTCCTTGAGACAATGGATGTTGTTAAGCAGGTCAGATATGACAGTGCTTTTACATTTATTTACTCAAAGAGAACAGGCACACGCGCAGCTACCATGGAGAATCAGGTGCCTGATGATGTGGTAAAGGACAGGTTCGACAGGCTCTTAAAGGAGGTTCAGACTATCTCATCAGAAAAGGCAAAATGCTATGAGGGTAAAGTGGTGCCGGTGCTTGCAGAGGAAATGGATGACCAGAAGGACGGCTATGTGACCGGACGTATGGACAATAATTCAATCGTACATTTTCCGGGTACCGAGGATATGATTGGAAATATCTACAATGTGAAGCTTGATGAGTGCAGAGGCTTCTACTATATGGGAGAGATAAAAGAGGATGCGTAAGCGTTTTGGCAGAAATGATATAATCCTGATATCGGTTATTGTAATTATCTCTGTCGCTCTGCTTCTTATATGGAAGCTTGTATATTTAAAGGGGCAGGATACGGATAGCGATGCATGTGTCGAGGTGACTATCGATGGAAGGGCCTATGGCACATATCCGCTTTCAAAGGATGATACAATTGAGATAAAAAACGGCGATGGCGATGTTACTAACACCCTTGTCATAAAGGGTGGTGTGGCGGATATGACCTCTGCCGACTGTCCGGATCATCTGTGTGTGAAGCAGAAGGCGATATCAAAGGAGGGAGAGTCGATTATCTGTCTGCCGAATAAGGTTGTTGTGACGGTAAAAAGCGGCATGAAATCCGATATAGATTCGATATCAAAGTGATACCCGAACATTTTTATAGAAAGAATGAGATAAATGAAAACCAGAAAGATTGCATATCTTGGTATGCTTATGGCACTGGCACTGGTGCTAAGCTATGTTGAGTCACTTATACCGTTTGCGGTAGGCATACCGGGAGTGAAGCTTGGACTTACAAATATAGTGACAGTGATCATGCTTTATATAGCATCACCCATGGAGACGTTTCTGCTATGTGTATTTCGCGCGGTGCTTTCGGGCTTTATGTTTGGAAATGCGTTCAGCATCATATATTCACTGGCAGGCTGTATACTAAGCTTTATCGTTATGTACCTGCTTAAGAAATCAGATAAATTCAGCTCGGTTTCAATAAGCCTGGTCGGTGGAGTGTGTCACAATATAGGACAGATAATAGTTGCGGCTATAGTTTTGTCAACCTACAGCGTAGTGTATTATATTCCGGTGCTTCTTGTGGCGGGATGCATCACAGGTCTTGTGATTGGAACAGTAGCTTCACAGGTGCTTTTAAGGATTTCTGACAGCTTTCACGTATAGTTTTAATGGGCTGTAATCTACGTATATTTAATAAAAAAGGAGATGCTGCTGTTTTATGCCTGTGTGTCAGGCTACAGTCGAAACAGTAACAAATGGATTCAATGTATGCATATATAAAAGGAGAGCTTGCAGAAAAAAATATAGACAGCATTGTAGTGGAGGCAGCAGGTGTAGGCTATCTCATTTACATACCGACGCAGTATTTTGATATGCTGCCCGACGAGGGAGAGGATGTAAAAATTTACACCTACCTGTGTGTCAGGGAGGATGCCATGATACTTTACGGTTTTTTGAGCAAGGATGATCTTGAAATCTTTAAGCTGCTGATTACAGTCAGCGGAATCGGACCCAAGGGAGGTCTTGCGATTCTGTCAACTCTGTCTGCCGATGATTTGCGTTTTGCGATTCTATCGGGCGATTCAAAGGCTATATCAAAGGCACCGGGAATAGGTGCAAAGACGGCTCAGAGAGTGATACTTGATTTAAAGGACAAGCTGTCGCTCGAGGATGCATTTGAAAAGAAGCTTGAGAACCAGGCATCCGGTGCTGCTGTATCCATGAACAGCTCTGTTAAAAATGATGCTGTCATGGCGCTTAATGCGCTTGGATATTCATCTACTGAGAGTCTTAAGGCAGTGTCCAAGGTTGATATCACAGAGGATATGGATGTAGAGGATGTGCTGAAGCTTGCGCTCAAAAATATGGGCTGATTGAAAAAACTGTAAGCTTAAAACAGAAACGGGGAACAAAACGTGAAAAGAGTAATTTCCACACAATTGCAGGAAGAGGACATAAAGATAGAGAAATCCCTGCGTCCTATGTATTTTGATGACTATATCGGTCAGCAGAAGATAAAGGACAATTTAAAAATATATATTGAAGCCGCAAAATCAAGGGGCGAGGCGCTCGATCATGTGCTGTTTTACGGACCTCCGGGGCTTGGAAAGACAACACTTGCAGGAATCATTGCAAATGAGATGGGGACAAAGATAAAGGTGACCTCCGGTCCTGCAATAGGTAAGCCGGGAGAGATGGCAGCCATACTCAACGGACTTTCTGAGGGAGATATACTGTTTGTCGATGAGATTCACAGATTAAACCGTCAGGTGGAGGAGGTGCTCTATCCTGCTATGGAGGATTACGCCATTGATATCATGATTGGTAAGGGCGAGTCTGCAAAGTCAATCAGATTCAACCTGCCCAAATTCACCCTTGTAGGTGCAACAACGAGGGCGGGTATGCTTTCGGCACCTCTTCGCGACAGGTTTGGCGTGGTAAATCATATGGAGTTTTATACTGTCGATGAGCTAAAGCATATTATCGTCAATTCCGCAAAAGTGCTTGGAGTTGAGATAGATGACAAGGGAGCCTACGAGATGGCGCGTCGTTCAAGGGGGACTCCAAGACTTGCAAACAGACTGCTAAAGCGTGTCAGGGATTTTGCGCAGGTCAAGTATGACGGCAAAATCACCTATGATGTGGCAAGCTTTGCGCTGGACCTTTTGGAAGTGGACAAGTACGGACTGGATTTGAATGACAGAAATATACTTCTCACCATCATTGACAAGTTTGCGGGAGGACCGGTAGGTCTTGATACGCTTGCAGCGGCAATAGGTGAGGATGCCGGAACCATTGAGGATGTTTACGAGCCGTATCTGGTGAAGAACGGCTTCATAAACCGCACACCAAAGGGACGTGTGGCGACAGACCTTGCCTTTGAGCATTTTGAGAGAAAAAGGGCTTAAAGTTGCAATTTATATCTATAAGGCATATAATAATTAAGTATTTGATATTGAAATTGATATTAATATAGCTGATTTGAATAAATGTGAAAACGGAGGATGATTAAATGTCTGCAAAAACAAATGCCGAGGTGGTAATAGACGGAAAGGTTTACACACTGTCAGGATATGAGAATGAGGAATACTTACAGAAGGTTGCGGCATACATCAACAACAAGATTGCAGAGTTTGATGATATGGATGAGTATAAGCATCTTCCGGGCAATATGAAGAGCACACTTATCGAGCTCAATATTGCGGATGATTATTTCAAGGCAAAGGCACTTGTCGAAAAGCTCGAGGGTGATATAGAGAATAAGGATAAGGAAATATACGATTTAAAGCATGATTTAATTTCCAATCAGGTGAAGACCGAGAATG
>ULJS01026020.1_pt1 | contig 8973 bp, 6 predicted proteins | sample 1950911 | NCBI WGS metagenome assembly ULJS01 (sample SAMEA4835475, study PRJEB28245) | human gut metagenome | biome: gut microbiome; material: fecal sample | place: Denmark | collected 2008
AAATGTTATGGGTGCGCAGACCGGCCTCCACGTGCCCTACAGGAATCTGCTGATAGAAAGCAGCCAAAGCCGCTGCCGTAGAGGTTGTCGTGTCACCATGTACCAGTACTACATCCGGTTGGGCTTCCTTCAGCACATCACGCATGCCGGTCAGGACACGGGCCGTCACATCGTAGAGGTCCTGCCCCTGCTTCATGATGTTCAGGTCATAATCAGGCTTTATCTCAAAAATATGCAGAACCTGATCGAGCATTTCACGATGCTGGCCGGTCACACAGACAATCGTTTCAAAACATTCCGGATGTTTTTGGAACTCCTTTACCAACGGAGCCATTTTGATGGCTTCGGGACGAGTCCCGAAGACCAACATGATTTTCTTCATACAGGTTTATTTTTTATAGATTCCACAGAAATCAAGTATCACCTTATCCTCCCGATACGGAAGCGTCTTGAACGGATCATGAGCGACCAACATCACCACAATATCCGCCTTCTCGTATGCTTCCTGATAAGGAGTCAATTTGAATACATTATGCGATTCGATGTTCGGCTCCACTACCAGAATATTGGCATTGTTGCAGCTTTGCATCATCTTGGTCGTAATATACTTGGCCGGAGATTCGCGCAAATCATCGATATTGGGTTTGAAGGCCAGTCCCATCATGGCCACACAAGGCTTCCGGTGATGTTCCAGCTCAAACTTCAACATGGCGTTCTGCACCTTCTCCGCGCACCAGAAGGACTTGTAGTTATTGATTTCACGTGCCGTAGCAATAATCTTGGACTCCATCGGGAAGTCTGCCGTAATGAAATATGGATCCACTGCAATACAATGTCCGCCTACGCCACACCCCGGCTGAAGAATATTGACACGCGGATGTTTGTTGGCCAGATTAATCAACTCCCAGACATTGATACCCGCTTTATCACAGATCAACGAAAGTTCGTTGGCAAAAGCAATCTGAACGTCACGTGAGGAATTTTCCGTCAATTTACACATCTCCGCCGTCTTGCTGTTTGTACGATGCAATTTGCCCTGTACAAACTGGCTGTAGAATTCAATAGCTTTATCCGTAGATGCTTCGTTCATACCGCCAATCACACGGTCGTTGTGCACCAGCTCGTAAATCACATTACCCGGCAATACACGTTCCGGACAGTAAGCAATGTAAATTTTATCCTTCAGCTCCGGACGCTGTTCATAAATCAACTGGGTCATCTTGTCGGTTGTTCCAACCGGCGATGTGGACTCAATAACATACAAGTCACCCTCCTTCAAGAAAGGAATCACAGCCCGTGTAGCCGCTTCCACATAGGATATATCCGGCTCGTGATTGCCCTTGAAAGGAGTGGGTACCACCATAAAGTAAGCATCGCTCACTTCGGGAGAAGTGGATGCCTTCAGTTGGCCGTTTCCTACAACTTCCTGAAGCAATTCCTGCATACCCGGCTCAATGATATGCAGTTTACCCTGATTAGTCATTTCTACCACTTTCGGATTTATATCCACTCCGATTATCTGAACGCCGTGCTTTGCAGCAATAATGGCTGTGGGCAGGCCAATGTAGCCCAGCCCCATAAAACATGCTTTCATAAAACTCAAATAATATTCTACAAATATTTAACATAAAATCATTAGCAATAATATTCTTTCCATTAATTTATTAATGCCATTTAATTTTAAAATATTTTTTTGATAACATATAAACATACCCTATCAAGAGTGGTATTCTAAAGTCTATCAGATAAGAGCTGCTAACAAGTAATGGAGGAATAGCCAGCAAAATCAACAGCATCAAAAAACTTAATTCAAGACCATCCAAACGTTTCATTAGGAAAGAAAGGTACACAAAGGATATAAGTAGCATTAATGGAGTTAATACACAACCAAAATCCACTAGTAATTCTAAAAATAAATTATGACAATAAACTCCACCCTCAAACACTCTATCAGAAAAAACGCCATAACCCAATAAAGGACTTTCTAATATTTTCACAACCACTTTATCATATAACACACTCCTGCCAGAATCACTATCCGCAACACCCTCAGCCAACATAGTTAAAGTACGAGAATTTATTCCCCAGTCATCTAAAAGGCTTATAACCACTGGAAAAGAAAGAAGAACTAAGACCAATAACATAATCAACCAAAATCTGTCTCGTAAAGTACCCAATACGAGTTTTTGTAATAGAAAATAAGCCAAAATCGGTACAACAGGTCCTCTACTACCAGCTATTAGTATTATCAAAACCAGCAAAAATGCTATAACAAGAAATTTCATTTTCTTGTGATACATGAAGTAAAGAGTGGGAAATAACAAAGCATATCCCAAAGACATATTATAAATATCGTCCATCATCGTCATCTGTCCCGTCAAATAATATGCTATATAAAAAAACGCTACTACCGTACTCAATAATGAAATATACAATGCCACTTGAAAAAAAATCCTCAACTCTTTAATCGAAATAAAGCTTAAAAATATTGGTACGGCGGTACACAATGTAAAACGTATCCCCTCAGACATTATATATTCCAAATTTGCCATTTGAAGAAATATTGAATGCGCAAAAATCAACGTCCACAAGAAATAAACCGCCAATGAAACAACCAGATTTCTCTTTATAACCCAAAATATTGAACAAACAACAGCCAATACAGAACCTGCAACCCGAATTAGTCCAGCCATTTCTTCAGCCATCGTTCCGCTATCAATCCAAAAGGACTGCAACAACGTCAACGGATACTGAACAAGCACTGTTATAGCCAATAGATAATCACCTAACCTATCCAGTGAGTCTTTTTTAATTTTCAAAGATAGCGACATTGGATTTAAACATTATAGAAAATTCAATAACCTCTTATTTTTTATTAGACCTCTTCAACACTGAATGGACATTTCTTCTTATCCAAGCAATCAAGCATTCTTTTCGCGAAAAAGCAGAATTAACATCATAATATACGTTATCTCCAGGAACAGTTTTTAAAAAATTCAATTGACCGCTAAATACATCATCTGCACAAAACTCATCATTCCCAATCACAGGTTTAGCATTAGCATATTTATCTGTCAACAAAACGTCATTCAGTAGTTCTGACACTTTTCTTAATGGCTCGATAGTTCTAAAGACTTTATTCTGTGTGTCATACCCATAAACTCCTATAGCGTGAAAATCACAGGCATCAATAACAATCGTAGGTATTCCCAATTCAGCGGTTACTAATACAGAATTTGAACTAGCAATGGACACATTCACATTTTCAAAAAGCATTTTAGGTATTGGATATAAATAACCTAACAGATAAACATTCACATTCTCCAATACTCCGAACAACGAACTTATTTTTTTCTCAACGTATCCATCAGCTGACCCTCCAATAAATATTAAATTAAACCTTGTTTGGGGATGCAATCCAATAAAACAAATCAATTCATTCAATAAGGTTTGAATATAAGGTTTGTCCAAACGCCCAATACTTAAAATTGTATAATCGGCTCTCTTTAAATCAATATTTATCTCATCATTCTCATCAATAACATTAGAACAAAAAGGTTTCAATACAAAAAAGAATGACTCATACTCATCCAAGTAAAAATTCTTAAACAATCTTTGCAAAGATTTCTTTGATGCATTCAAACATTCCCTACGTCTTAACTTAAAATCAAAAAAATCAATTTGCCTTTTAGAAAAGACAGGGATATCTTCCTCTAAATAATTCACAATATGAATGCCATGAACTCGTTCAGCGACCAACTCCGCCCAAAAGGCCAAGTGAGTTAACAATGACTCCACAACAATCATATCACACCCACCGTCCTTTTTGATATATGAACAAATCCGACCTAAAATTGCATTTCTTTGAGAACTTGAATAAGATTGAACCTTATACATCAATTCAGGGATACAATTGTTCTCAAATCTTTTTAAATTAGGTATTTTTATCTCGTTAAAAGAGTTAAAGAAAAAAGCCTCTACTTCCCAACCATGTTTTCTTAAATATTCAACCTTATTACTCAGGAACATTTGCGCCCCCCCCATATTACCTATTGAAGAAGTCAAAAACACATATTTTTTCATATCAAATTTCGCTTGCAATAATATAAAGATTTTAAATTCCTTATTTATTTCACATGAAACTTAGCCACTATTCGCGCAAATATTTTCTTTTTTAGGTCTTTAGATAGATACATAAATGACACAAGCAATACACTTAAAACACTAACAAATCCCACTACCATAAAGCCACCTATCATATTTACATCAACATATAAAGACACGATAAAAGGAATTAGAAAGGATAGAATAAAAATCATAAAACCCTTTTTGAAGCAAACGATAAAATCAACCACTTTGTAACCGACCTCACGAATCAACAAATAGGGCTTGATGACCAGGCCGAACAACATGGCTACCACAATATAGCCATACTGCACCCACATAACGTCCAAGCCAAGTTTCAACAAAACATACGCCAGCACAAACTGTCCGCCGCAGACACACAATGCGGCAATCGAATTTCCCCGCAACTTACCGGCAGCAGTCAGAGGAGTATAGAATCCGGCACTGAACACACCAAACATGGCAGAAACAATAATACAGCGTGAAAAGGCAATAGCATATTCAGGAACGTCCTTCAGCCATAAGTGCATAATAGGTTCCGCCAACAAAAAAATAGGAATGCCAAACAATAAATACAGTTCGAACACATATATTGACGATTCCAAGGTTAACTTTCTGGATTCATCATATTGCTTGGTGGCATACAGCTTTATGATTTGCGGATTAATGGCTACGCGGAAATTGGATGTAAAAGAAGTAATGCCATGAGACAATTGGGTGGCAATGGATTGGGCAGCAATCACGACCGGCTGAAAAAACATTCCGAACAACATAATCAACCCCTGTACCCTGAAAGTCTCTGCGAGATGAGCAATGACATTCCAGCCGGAAAAGTTCAACAGGCTTTTAAACGTAGAAAAACTGAATTCGCGTGTCAAATGGGCTTCGGACCAATGCCGGTAACAATAGGATCGATAAATCATGGCCACCACCAATTGGGAAAGAAACATCAGAATGGCATAAAACACCAGCCGGTCTATCGGAGAGATTGCTATCAGATAAGCGATACTCAACTTCAACACGGCTTCCAACAGGCTGATATAAGCGAAGGCTTTCATCTGTTCGTGCGCCATGATCAACGAGGTGTAGGGTACCTGGGTGAAAGTCACCAGTACCGTAACGACCGATATATGGAACACCCACAAGGTTGAGTCGAACCGTTCTGCCGGTATAATGGCTTTGTTGTAAACATACCACAAACCGGCTGTTTCCATAATCAGTATCACCAGAAGCCCTAATCCCAAATGAGCAATCAGAGTGGTGTTGAACGTCTGCTTCAACCTTTTGAAATCGCCGATACCGATGTCAAACGTCAGAAACCGGGAGGTGGCCGTAGCCAAGGTGCCGTTCAGAAAAGCCAACATACCCACAATACCACCCACCAGGTTGTACAAACCATAGTCATCCACTCCCAATACATCCAGGACCACCCTCGATGTATAAAGAGAAACGGCCATGATCAACAGCATTCTTACATAAAGGAAACCTGTATTCTTAGCTATTCTTTTTGAATCTATCATTCCTTGCCTATTACCAGATACATCAACCGAAGAAGTCTACTATCAATTTTATGATCTTTTCCACTTCTTCATCCTTCAACTCATAGAACATAGGCAGTCTGACCAGACAATCGGCAAAACGGTCGCAAGCCGGCAAATCGGGTATATAATCGCTGTGAGCCTTGTTGTAATCACTCAGATGCAGACTCAGATAATGGAATACGGCACAAACGCCATTGTCCTTCAAGTGTTTGATCAGTGCTGTACGTTCCTCTATCGAACGGCATACCAGATAAAACATGTGTGCATTGTTGGTAGCATATTCAGGAATGTCGGGCAAAGTGACCAGCCCTCTGTCGCGCAATTCCGACAATCCATTGAAATACAACTGCCAAATAGCTTTCCTGCGATTCTGAATGGCATCTATATTCTCTAACTGGGCATACAGAAAGGCCGAAATGATTTCAGAAGGCAGGAAAGACGAACCGGTATCGACCCAACCATACTTGTTTACCTCACCGCGGAAGAATTCAGACCGGTTGGTCCCTTTTTCCCAAATAATTTCCGAACGACGGATAAAACGTTCATCGTTGATGGCCAAAAGTCCGCCTTCACCCGAGATCACGTTTTTCGTTTCGTGAAAGGAGAAAGCAGCCAGGTGTCCGATGCTGCCCAACGGCCTTCCTTTATAGAAGGAATCAATGGATTGTGCGGCATCCTCAACTACCAGCAGATGATATTTCTCAGCAATCGCCATGATTTTATCCATGTCACAGGCCACGCCCGCATAATGCACGGGAACGATGACTTTGGTCTTATCCGTGACCAACGACTCCAGTTTCTCGGCATCGATGTTCGGATTGTTACTGCAACTGTCGGCAAACACGATTTTGGCTCCCTGCCGCACAAAGGCCAAGGCTGACGACACAAAAGTATATGACGGTACAATCACTTCATCTCCCGGTTTCACATCACACAAAATAGCGGTCATTTCCAGTGCATCTGTACACGAGGTAGTCATCAATGCTTTCTTGAAGCCATATTTTTCTTCAAAGAATTTCTGACATAACTTCGTGAACTTACCATTACCGGAAAGCTTGCCGGTATATACAGCCTCATACATGTAATGAGCTTCCTTACCCGTCAAAAACGGTTTGTTAAACGGTATCATAATCTTATTACTTTTTAGATTGTTTTCTATATTCAAAATATTTATCCATCAGTTCATGCAGAACTGACTTATTCCCTTTCTCATAATCTTGAACCAAGTCAGGATCTCCAACATCATTAGCCTCTAATAAAACCCACCCCTCTTTTCCTAAGGCAAAATCCCATGAAATCATAGTTGCGCCATCAATTACAATAGCCACGCTTTTAACCAAAGCAATCAAATCATCCCACATTGGGATCTCAAAACCAATGAAACGAACATTGGTATCTGGATGAAAGATGTATTCATTGCCTTTATAATCCATCGCATTAGTCTCGACGAAGCCCCACAAGGGATTAATACGGCAAAATATGCCACCAGACCCTGCATTATCAACATACGCATTCCCTGTTCCCATTCTCATTGCTGCTCCATAAATTGTGACTTGATTATCAATTCTAAAAGTTGCAACTCTTATAGTATTAATGCTATTGGAATGTAAATTCGCCATTTCGGGAGCTTGTTCAATCAATTCTTCAATAACAAACGGTCCGTCCTTCAAACATTCTTCAATAAAACTTTCTTCTTTCATTTCAAAATGTATATATATTTTTATTCCCAAACCGTGAACACCCTTTAACGGTTTATAAATAAAGGACTTATGCCGTTTCAGAAAACCACTAAATAGCGAGACATCCTTAAATGAAGAAATGGCAATTAAATCACGTTTATAATAAGATTTTAACAATTCATAAGTTTTCGCTTTATTATCAAAAAGTTCCCTTATTGTTGGAGAATTTACCAGCTCACAATATCCATATTGAATTCGAAGATTATTTATTCTTTCTCGCCCTAAAGCGCTTTTATTATATAATTTATAAACAAAATATTCAAAAAAATTAATGCCAAACCGGTGCAAGCTATAAATCATATCACGACGCAAGAACTTATCTGACAGAGGTATACCATTTACAGTTTTCTGCAGATTGGGACGTTGCTTGGCTATCTCCTCCTCAATGTATTTCAGTCCCTTAGAATAATATTGATAATCAAACAACTTGTAGTAGAGTACATATATTTTTTTCCAGCATTCACTTGTATCTGCCTTCTGCCCCAACCAGTTTTCAATGGGATTATTCAATTTCCAACGAGTAATAGTCTTGGCTACTACATAATATTTTTCTTTCATAAACAGCATTTTCTAAAATAATCCCATATTTCAAATCCAATGAATCGCAAGTCTGCCATCTGTCTCAATGGAAAAGACCGTTTGGATTTGGCGTATATATTTATCCAATTCCGATAAAGTAGTTGCCTCCACAATGAAAGGACCTTTTCTCATTCCCTTATGTTCTATTCGTGGAACCACATCACCTACCCGCAAATTATCTACATCGGCTTTCTTTACATGTGACATAGACTTTACCTCATCTACTCCCCTGATGGACGTGATATGCCCTTCATCCAAATAAAAACAGATATATGCCGAAGCCCGCTTAATTCTGTTCTCCAGCAAAGTAACAACCGTATCTTTCTGCCCGGTCATGGCCAAAAACAGAATTTTAGTCAAGTCGACCCCTACCGAAAGCGGTATCAGGTCGGAAGCAATATATACTCCACCTCCCCGCAAAGCCGATTCGACCACAACAAAATCTCCCGTTTCTTCATTGACCAGATACTCCGAATGTACGGTTCCGAAGTCCGGCTTCAAGAGCGACGTTATCAAGCGCTCGTTGGCAATAATCCGTTTTTCGATTTCCAGTGAAATGGAAGAGGGAAATATGGTTTGGGAGGGAATGAATTTCCCGGCCAAGTTGAAATAATTTCTGTCACCGAAAGCCACAGGGTAATAGACGCCATCGAGCGCAAAACCCTCACAGACCACTTCACGCCCCTTGAAAAACTCTTCTATCACTACAGTCCCCTTCTTGGAGTAAGCAAAGGCTTCTTGCACAGCCTGTTCCAACCTGTCAGCCGAATCCACCTTGGAAATGCCACGGCTACCCTGTGAGTCCGAAGGCTTCACAACCAAAGGATACGTCAAACCATCAGGCAAGTCATCCCCTTTCTGTATCTGCCTTGCTTTAGGAGCAGGTATCCGATGCTGTTCACAGAACGTTCTGAATTTGCTCTTGTAGGAATAAGTCTGAGCCACTTCGGGTTTGTTCCCAGGCAGCCCCAACCGGTCGGCAATGGATG
>ULJS01014604.1_pt1 | contig 8859 bp, 9 predicted proteins | sample 1950911 | NCBI WGS metagenome assembly ULJS01 (sample SAMEA4835475, study PRJEB28245) | human gut metagenome | biome: gut microbiome; material: fecal sample | place: Denmark | collected 2008
GCGAACAACCTTTCGGACGCTGGCTCGTCCGCCGTCACGCTCGTCAGCTTCCGTCTGGCAAATAAGCCCGCCGACGATGAGCACCCTTTCGGCCACGGCAGGATAGAATATGTCTGCGCGCTGATAGTCTCGTTTATTATCCTGCTCATGGGCGGCGAGCTGATCCGCTCGTCGGTAGATAAAATTCTCCACCCGGAGCCGCTCCAGTTCAGCATGACTGCACTCATAGTGCTCATCGCCTCGATCGGGGTCAAAATATGGATGGCGGTCTTCAACAGAAATATCGGCAAAAGGATAAACTCGACCGCCGTCGGAGCGGTCGTTATGGACAGCGTCAGCGACACCGCGGCGACGACTGTATCTATGATAGCCCTTATTCTCTCGAAATTTACCTCTGTGCCGCTCGACGGATACATGGGAATAGTAGTAGCCCTGTTCATTATCGCGACCGGAATAGGCATATTCAAGGACACGATGAACGAACTGCTCGGCGCGCCCGCTTCGCCGGAGACGGTGCAGGAAATCGAGAGCGACATTCTCTCATACGAGGGCGTTATCGGCGTCCACGACCTCATGGTTCATGACTACGGACCGGGCAGAATGTTCGCCTCCGCCCATGTCGAAGTGCCGTCCGACTGCGACATAATGGCGTGCCACGACACCATAGACCGCATCGAGCGCGACATAAAAAATAAATTCGCTATAAACATTGTCCTGCATATGGATCCGATAGTCGTTGATGATGAACATATAAACGCCCTGCGCGAAAAGGTCGGCGAGCTGATAAAGGAAGTTGACCCGAGATTCACGATGCACGACTTCAGAATGGTGGAAGGTCCTACGCACACCAACCTCATTTTCGACCTCGTCGTACCGCACAAATATCCGTTCACGAAAGGGCAGATAAAAGAGCTGATAAGCGACAAAATATCGACCGAGATCGGCGAGAACTACTACGCCGTTATGACCATAGAAAGCAGCTTCGTCGAAGACGAGAGAAAGTGAGGGCAACACAATGGGAACCACCGAAAAGACTGAGCTTACCGTGATGTGCATGATCTGCGACGGCACGAAGATACTCGTGCAGGACAGAGTGAATAAGGACTGGCCGGGCGTAACCTTCCCCGGCGGTCATGTTGAGCCGGGCGAGGCATTCACCGACGCCGTGCGCCGCGAGGTCAAAGAGGAGACTGGACTTGATATCTCCCGCCCGACGGTATGCGGAATCAACGATTTTATCCGCGACGACGGCACGCGCTACATAGTGCTGTTTTTCCGCGCCGACCGCTTCAGCGGCGAGCTCAAAAATTCCGCCGAGGGCAGAGTATTCTGGATCGAGCGCGACGAGCTGACGCAGTATAAGCTCTCGCAGGATTTCATCGACATGGTTCATGTCATGGAAAACCCGTCGCTGACCGAATTTTTCTATGAGCGCGACGGTGAAAATTGGAAGAAGAGAATAATATAAGCCCGTATTCAAAGCAAAAAAAATCCTGCCTGCGTTTTTTCCGTGGGCGGGATTTTGATTTTGTGGGGAAAAACAATCTTTCCGTTGTTTGCAGATATGTAGACTTCAAAATCAGGCGGTAAAAATAAACTTTGCGAAAATTCTGTGCCGCTATCGCGGCATCGGTGCGTCGAATTGCCGCACCCTACAAGTTTCACATCAATAAAATTGTGCAAACTTCGCGGGCGGATAACATCAGCTTCAGCAAGGTTGTGATGATTTCCAATATTACGGCGGTTGACCGTCGCCGATACTTATATCCGCAAATTCCTATCCGCCTAATACTCACAGCCCATCAGCAGCCTTTCACCTCCTCCGAGCATTTACATTTTGGAAAAAATATGCTATAATGCGGGCACAAAACTCTGGGGAGAGATAATAAGATGATAAGATTGGCATCGGTCGGCGACGCGGCGGAGCTTGAGCTCCTCAACGCAGAGTTCAACGGCAAGGGCAAGACTACGGAAGAAAGCATTCGCGCCTCGCTTCTTACAAACAGGCGCGAGATTGTCATCGTTGCGGACGGCAACGGAGGACGGCTCGCCGGCTTCGTCTGCGTTCAGCTGAAAAAATCGTTCTGCTACGACGAATATATGCCCGAGATAACCGAGGTCTATGTCCGTCCCGAGTATCGCGGGCGGGGCGTCGCGCGGGAAATGTTGACCTTCGCGCAGGAATACTGCAAAAAAATATACCCGCTCCACAGCTTCGAGCTGTTGACGGGCAGTGATAACACTGCCGCGCAAAAGCTCTACTCCGCCATCGGCTTCGAGTGCAGCGGCGAAATACATATGTCAAAGCAGGTAAAATAATTTGAGAGAATCGTAGGAACAGAGCTATGAGAATAATAAATACTTTTGATAAAATACCCGGCTGCTTTAAGAACAGCGCCTTTGATTTGGATGCATGGAGAGTATACGCCCGTGCGATTTCGCCGGAGCTTGGCGAAAAATGCGAACGGAATTCGAGGGAATATGATTTCAATAACGACGTGCTGCCCGTAGTCAATAATGTGCTGCTCAACAGGGACGCGGCGCTTGCGGCAAACGACTCCTTTGTCGCCGTGACCGACAAGCTTGCGGAAAATATCGGACGGCTTTTTGAAAACGGCGTCGAGACGGATATTATTCTCTATTTGGGGCTGTGCAACGGCGCGGGCTGGGCGACATCGCTTGACGGCAGAGACGCGGTTTTGCTCGGAATAGAAAAAATTATCGAGTTGAATTGGCAGGATGAATCCGCCATGCAGGCTCTGATTTTTCATGAAATAGGCCACATATGGCATAAAACCTACGGGAATCTCTATCCCGAGGCTCGGTCAGAGGGCGAAAATTCACTGGCTCAGCTCTATCAAGAGGGACTTGCCATGGTCTGCGAACATATTCTATGCCAAGATGACAGATACTATCATCAAAATCAAAACGGCTGGCTCGATTGGTGCAAGGAAAACGAAGCCGAAATAAAGCGTGAATATCTCCGACGCGTCGACAAAAATATCAGCACGCAGGATTTCTTCGGGGATTGGTGCAGCTACAAAAATCACAGCGACGTGGGCTATTATCTGGGCTGCGAGTTCGTCAAATATTTGCAACGGCAATACTCGCTTGTCGATATAGCAAGCCTCAATGTCAATCAGTTATATAATCATTTTAAGGAGTTTGCGTCGGCCGAATAAACGGACGGCAAGCAGCAAAAAAGCTTTTACATAGAAAGAGCGTACTGTTCGCGGCGTTTTTGATTATTTGAGATATCCGAATTATCATGATTATACCGGCAGTGTTATCGGTTTGTTATCGAGACTGATAACACTCGACCTACAGCTATGATAACAGTAAGCTATGCCGCTTCGAAATATTGTGTTTTTACTTAGAAAAGCGAGAACTTATATATTACTAAGAAACATATAAGGCAAGTTGTTCTATGATTTCTTCATGCTTATGCTAAGAAAATTTCTCTCATTTAATATATTTTTCTCCGCCTTGACGGTATGTCAATAGGTTTAGTTGTAAGCCAAGTGTTACTATTTCATCTGTTGCAAAAACGGTTACTCGAAAAGTGTCGAGTCCCGAAACCCGCATAAATACTGGGCTTTTCGGCACATCTAAACCAAGGGGACTATTCCCACTCGCTCCCTGAAACCGTGACCTAAACGATTTTGTATAGAGCGTTTAGCTCCGATTATCAGGATTACTTAGATTATCCAAGAATTACGGTGTATCATAATTCCTGTTGTCATTTTGTTGTCACGCTGACAAGGATATTATACTTAATTGCACCACATAAATTAAGTGGTTATTGCCATTCTGTATCTGTCATTGTTAATTCGCCCTCAGCGGTCATTCTGCCAATCGTAGCGAGTAACAAACTTTCATCTTGGGTGAGTGAACGCTTTTCGGTAATTTTCGCTTGCGTATCATAATACAAACAGAAACGATGAGAAATGACATACACAAAATCAAACAAGTTTGCAGACTCGTCAAACAGTTCGGTAATCCACTCAGATAAGTGATTTTCTGCATAAGAGGTTGAAATTTCGGGCAAAAGTATGGCAAGTCCCATCCTCTTAAAATTTGATCGGTACTGCTGAATTTTTTTCGTCTTTCTTCGTATGCTTTCTTGAAAAAAGCGTTTCTCTCCGTCGGCAGTTCCAGAGGTAGATATCGCAACCTTTTCATCTTTAAGAGGGACAGAGAAATATCCGCTTGATTTGATGATATTTTTGCGTTTTTCTATATCCTTAGGTTTACTCTGATTTAATTCGGAAAAGGCGCGAGATGCTTTCATATCATCTTCTTTTACAGCGGCGGTAACCTCAATTCCCGTACTACTTGCACTGTCTTGAAGATCGGGGAGCTTCGCCTGTAATCATTGTATCAAACTTTGAAGGATACAAGTAACGCAAAGTGGCAAGCACCCTATATTCCTGAGAATGTTTAAGAGTGTTTGGTTTAACCGCAGAGGAATACTTTTTACCTTTAACTAAGTCTGTATTTATCTACATAATTATTCAACCGGAGGAATAGGTGGCATAACAACAAACATTGATTTTAATTCATCAATAGTGCCTGCCTTAACCCACTCAGACATTCCATTTTTCCATACCAAACTATCAGCATTGAACTGACCTGAAGTAGCCATTTGTTGCAATACATTTAAATCAAAAGGTCCGGTTGCTTGCCCGTTCACCGCAACGTGATATGCAACAACAGGAACGGGTGGAGGTGTTGCTCCGCTCGGTGCGGTTTGATTAACACCAGCCATTGAGTTGTTCATAATTCCGGCAATATTCTGACCGACAGCACCGCCGAGAGCCATTCCCGCCATCATAGCGGCAGGATTAAAGCCTGTGCCGCCATTACCTAAATCAACTCCACCGGCACCGTTTTCACCCATATGCCCCAGAGCATCAGCCCCTGCAATGCCAACTTCAGCTTGCTTTTCAACTTGGAAAGCACCGATATTGGCAGATTGAGTTTGCTTATGCATAGCATATTGCCCCTCTTCACGCTGAATGCGCAGTCTTTCTACATAGTCTGTAGTTTCGGCTTGAACCTTAGCAGAGGCAATATCTTTTGTTACGGACATAAGCTGCCTGTAACCCTCGCTCGACTTATCAATCTCAATAGCACCAATATCAACGCCCGAAACTTCAACGCCGAAAGTTTCTTTTAATCTTTGCGATATATCATATTCAGCCACATCATTTATTTGTGCGGTTTTGGTTTCAATTTGCACTAATGGAATATTGTTTGTTGCAGGAGCATTAGCAACTACATCTTTAACATATCTAGTGACCGCATCTCGAATTTGTTTTTGAAAGTCATCAAGATTGAAAGTGTTGAGTCTATGTAACTTAATAAATTCACGATAATCGCTAATTCTAAAGCTGATTGTTCCTCTTACTGCCACTGGAACGCCGAAATCATCAAACCTTGGATCGTAAACATCAAAAAACGGAACGGCAAATTTTGTTTGGATAATTTGCGCAAGGTTAATGAAGTATATCTCCGCTTGGAATGGTGTTCCGCCCTCATAGGCCAAACCTACTATACTTGCCAAAACGGGAAAGTTCTCTGTCTTGATGATTTGATCATACGGACCGACAATAAAGTCCTGCATAGTCCCGTTTTCTTGCTTATAAACGAAAACTGCCACTTCGCCATCCTTAACTCGAAGAGAAGAACCCCAACGAATAGAATTCTCACGAACGGTCTGCCCAGATTGCATCCCAGAAGGATGCCATTTCCATATTAAGTACGACGGTTCATCACAACGGATTTCATCCATGAATCCGCCTTTTCGGTTATTTTTATCAAATAAAGACATTATTATACCTCCAATATTTCTTCATAAAATAGCTATTACCATATATAGGCATATACCTCAACCTTATCAGTTGTTTTTGCATCTGAAGCAAGAGAAATGCCAAAAGGGATACTTCCGTTCGATGGTATCTGGTTAACAAATTCAACTTCGCTTGACACAATATTTCCATTTGCATCTCTAAAAACTACAGTTACCATTGCAGAATCAATTTTATAATCATTTGGGTTATACACTTCTCCTGTGATTTTATCGGAATTAACCGAAATATTTTTACCAACCATTTGCTTATGAACAGGATGTTCCATATTACTTGCAGGTGTGATATTGTAATCGTCAGGTTCGAGCACTGTTACGTCTATCTTGTGAGGCTTTTTTGACACCTCAATTAACGTTCCCTGGTCAACAAAATCTTGTTTCGGGTAAATTACACTTAGTATTCTTTCCTCGGAACCTAAGATTTTACCGTTTTCATCGTATGCTGTGACCCTAAATGCCGGTAATTCAACAACTGTATCTGAACTCGGATTCGTAATTGTTACAATGCAAGTTAAGTGATCTCCAACCATAGTATACCCGACTTCTTTTATTTGAAGATATTTATTAGAATTTGCGACAACACCCTCAGCAAGAACGGGCTTGATATTTTCGGTTGTAGTATTTGTGTTGTTTTCGCTCTCTTCCGCTTTATCAACAGGTCTCTCGAGGGTAACACCATTTTTTGATGCTTCTTCAATAACCTTGTCAATCCAATAATTGCGCTTGATTTCCCAATCTCTTTCAAGTCCCGAATCAGCTCCATTAAAATCAAGGCTATCAGCATTCATAAGAGCCAATTTATAGTCGCCATCTTCAAGAGCGGCTTCTATTTTTATTTCAATATTTTCTAAACGTTGTATCTCTTTCTTTTCAGCGCTCGAAGTTAATGTAAAAGTAAGCGTAAATATAATCACAAGAACGACAATTAATATTCCCCAAATAATGCCTACAAGTTTCCATGTTTTCCATTTCGCTTTATTAATTGATGCATTGGTATTGCTATGCAGTTTTTCGATTTCTGTAAATTTAGGGTCATCTGCAAATATTAGCTTTGCCTTTTGATATGCTTGTTCGAACTTGGCTTTCCAAGCATCCGAAACCGCTTTTCGTGCATCGTTTCTTAGCTGGTTATCGTTTTCATAAGAATCAACATCAATATTCGAAACTGACAAAATAAGGAATTCATACAAGTCTTCTTTTGTATTAGGAATAGCAAAACTACGAATTAATGATATTTTTTGTTCATCGGTTTTGGTTAGCGATTGACCAAAATATAAGTTCTTAATTGGGTTACTCTTTCTCTGTTCTCTTCCTGCCTCAATCGCTTCTAATTTGGCAGCAAACTCTCTAACGGAAGAAGAATTCTTTGCCCCACGAAGTTCGTATCCACACGAAGGACATTTGGTGGTAAATGCTTCAAGTAGTTCGCCACAATTCGGGCATTTATGTAATTCACCTTCATAAACCGTCTTTCTTTGGGAAGTAGTACTTTCGCCAGTTACCGCTTTTCCACAATTTGCACAGAATTTTGCTCCATCTGCAAGTTCTTGACCACAATTAGAACAAAAAGCCATATTGGATACCTCCATAGAATATTTTTTTAAAGAAAAATACTTTATTTTTTCAAATGAGGACATTTTGGACAAACCGGAATGTTTTCATCCCACAAGCTACATTTTCTTCCTAATTCTATGGGAGTTAATTGAATATCAGTTTTACACATTTGCACAGAACGATAAAAAATTGTTATTGTAGCATCTTTATTATACTTTGAACACTTCACATTATATTGTTCTTTAGATTGATAATAATCTGAATTGCGTACTATCTTCATTGTGGCTACTCCTTGTTAAATTTCCGATTTCACAGCATCGCATATATCTCCAATATTACAATCCAAATATTCACAAATACGCAAAAGCACAGACAGGGCTACTTCTTCATTTCGGCGCAGCTTTGTCATTGTACCGGTTGCAATGTTCAAATCCTTTCTCAGTGTGGCAGGGGAAATCTCTTTCTCAATTAGTAATATCCATAATCTTTTATAGCTTATCCGCAAACCACGCATCCCCTAAATTGGTATTTAGTCAATTTAATTATATAAGCAAAAACTATTTTGTCAAGCATTATAATAAATTTTATCGCTAAAAATCGCAAGAAGTTGCGAATATAGCGGTGGCGTGGAGTACAATACCATGGCAATCGGTAAAACAATTTGCTTAACTTGTAATATGAGGTGCGCACGCTATTCACGTTGAAAAATCGCCATGGCCAGGCAGTGGAAACCGGCAAAATCAACCGGGAGGACTACGACAAATGGCGTTATAACTACCCGAAATACGATGAAACCTCTGGCTATGTGAAAGTCCCATCCCAGCAGCTCAGCGACGCTATGGTAGAAGCGTTTAAGGATAAGTTAAAATAATTACACACGACAAAAACCCCGTACTGACTTTAATCCGTCAGTACGGGGTTTAATGTTAATATGGTGTTTTTTGTGAGCCACAAGATATTACTTTTTACTCACAAACCACTCGATACACACGATAAAGGGTAACGAGCAGAATCTTATCAACGGGCTCTTTGAAAACCTTGAAACCCTTGATATTACTAGGGTTTCAGACTTTTTCAATTTACTCCCACTCAATCGTTCCGATCGGCTTTGGGGTGAGGTCCATTACGACGCGGTTGATGCCTTCGACCTCATGGGTGATGCGGTCGGTGATATGATGCAGGAGGGGATAGGGTATCTCCTCTATTGTGGCGGTCATGGCGTCGGTGGTGTTCACCGCGCGGATGATTGCCGGCCAGCCCTCATAGCGCTTGCCGTCGCGCACGCCGACGCTCTTGAAGTCGGGCACGGCGATGAAATACTGCCAGACCTTGCCGGCAAGACCGTTCTTGTCGAACTCCTCTCTGAGGATAGCGTCGGCTTCTCTCAGGGCGTTCAGGCGGTCTCTCGTTATCGCGCCGAGGCAGCGTACTCCGAG
>ULJS01042611.1_pt1 | contig 8606 bp, 8 predicted proteins | sample 1950911 | NCBI WGS metagenome assembly ULJS01 (sample SAMEA4835475, study PRJEB28245) | human gut metagenome | biome: gut microbiome; material: fecal sample | place: Denmark | collected 2008
GGTCAATGACAATAGCGTGAACAGCAAGAAGAATCCTATAAAACTAAAAATTGGCACAACTTCTCCGAACAAGTTTTTACTAATTTCACCGCATTTGTAACCTTTGTGTAATTTCTATAAAAACTTTAGATAGTTTCAGTAACAGAAACAGCACTCAAATAATATGTTATACATCCTGGACGTTTTTTTTGTATATTTCTGAGAAATATCCACTATTCATTATTTTTTTTCATTTATTCGATTCATATACCAAACAGCGAAAGGCTTAATATAAAATTTCGCATATTTTACTAGCGGTTTCAATATGCTTTGAATCGGAGCATTTGCATTTTTCCAAGTCCCCATTCCATGATGTATTGTAAATCCTCCTTCTTTACGGTATGTTGCAGAATCAAAATAATATCTGGGATATATATAGGAGTTTAAAGCAAATTCATGGCATCTGCCATCAAGAACAAAGTTTGGGAAATATTCCATCAAAGATTGTGTAAAAAGTCTATTATTCGCTTTCTCTTTTTTAGGCAAATCATAAGTTTCGTATTTATCTAAAAGATATTTGATAAAAGGATGTTGCGGCTTAACCATAATAAATGCCGTACAAACGATATTATCATACGAATATCCAATTATCAATTCTTCCTTAAAAAAAGATTCAGGTAACTTTTTCTTGACTTCAATATCTGTATCCAGATAAATTCCTCCATACTTATACAGGGCATAAAGCCTTACGTAATCAGATACAAATGCCCAGTTTCTTTTCTTAATTTGCTCATTTACAAACTTATTGTTTATTGTTGATAAACAATTTTCATCCCAACAAATAATTTTTTCCTCATTTGCTAATTTTTTAAAAGTTGAGACACACTGTCTCATTATAAAATTCATCTTCCCCCCGAACCAACAATAATGGATAATTTTAGGTATTTTATTCGTTTTCATTGCAGCTACTTATTTTCAGTGTTGTACAATTGTAACAAGATTTTTGTTAAATATCTAATTCAAATAGCAGGACTTTCCTGAGGCAATCAGAATATACAGAATCTATTGAAAAATACCTGTTATCAGGGGTAAGCCTTGGATGTAAATCACAACGTTTTTCTTCATACAAGCGTGGAGTATGAAAGATATCTACCAATTTATTATAGACATTTTTCGCCTCATCATACAGAAAAACCGTCTGTAGACAATCCTTCTTGGGATATGTGTCAGATATAAAAATTGGAACATCATTCAAAAATGTTGGGTGTCCGTCCAGCTTCAGTTCATCACCACCGATAACGGTACGTTCCCCTGTTTTTATATTATATTCCGCATAGCAAGAGCTTTCACCTCGCCGATTGATATAGGTAGTCAGCAAAGTGAAATCATCTTTCCATGTATAGTGTGATATAGTATATTTTTCTTCCAAAATCTGAATTTTGTCACCTCTCATGTCGCTGACACATAACCGAACATGCCATTCCATACCAGCACCTTTTGTATAAATATGGAAGAACATGAACTTATTTCCATCGGGTGAGATACACACATGATTAATGTAATGCTGGTATTTCTGTGCATCTTCCATACCTTCGCACAGTTGCTCGTAACTTATAATCAGTTTTACTTCTTTCTTTTGGAAGTCATATAATAAGACTCCATCATCCTTAGGAATATTTTGTCCGATGGTTCCATCCGGCAATGAATTGTATCCATATCCTGGACGCAATCGTTGCAATCGTGAGAAATTTACACCTATTCCGTAATGCATTCCTCGATCAACATCGTAAAGTGGTATTGGAATCGTCTGTATTTTGACCTTTTTCTCTATATTCCATATTTGGCAAACATACTTACCATCTTCGAGATTGTTGAACAATATTTCACTTTGGTTTAAAGGATTCCATCTCAATCGGGAACCTTGCTGCCACGACCATGCATGGCTTTCCGCAACCTTTTCAAACCGTTGGTTAGCCAACTCATAATAGGCTATTTCAACGGCATCTTTGCAAGTGTTTGCATTCCGACGACATATATGTACCAGCAAACGTGTCTGCGACTCATTCATTTGCTGCAAGTCATAATATCCGAAAAAGACATGCTTTCCTTCTATAGAAAGTTTTGATTTCAACTTCACATGAGAGTCCTTTATTTCGCAACGGCCAACAGTCCCTGCTTTATATGCCCGCATTATGCCGCGAAACATTTTCATCTTCCTGATAACCTGAATCCCAGCAGGTCCAATCATCCTTTTTATTAATTCTTTCTTGTTCATTTCCTCATCCACTTATTTTTTCTTTCAGTTTGCAGTTTACATATATAGAATAAAAGCAAATACATCCTATGGCGCAACAGCCATTGAAAAACTTTCATCTTTACAGTATTTCCACTCCCATCCATATTTTCCACAGCAGAACGGAAGTATGGATTTTCCAATTCCTTTCTTATAATTCTAAGAGTGCTTTTTACACCGATAGTCTGTGAATAGGGTATATAATACTGCGAAAAACACTCCACTATCTTTGGCATGACCTTTACATACATTCGCTGGAGAAAATCAGTATCACCGGAATGGTATTTTTCCACATACATGCGGAGAGCCTTACAGAAATCCGTCATTTTGCTTACAATCTGTTTGTCGAACTTCCGTGAGGCTGCTTCTGAATTCAGTACATAATGGTACAAAGGTAAATTCTCGTAATACAATCCCTTAGCGTACTCAAAGACCTCAAGCCCGAATATCAAATCCTGAGCACGTCTTAACCCGGGTATATTCCAAACATTATTATCAACAAGCATGCAACGACGATAGATCCGCGCCCATGTAACATCAAAAATGGCATAACGGAATGAGGCCGTGTGATACAGTGGCATCATTGTATCGATCATGTCAAGCTTGTTTGAGAACAAACGTTTTGTACAATCCATACCGAAAAAATGATTGCGCTTCGGATTGTTCCCAAAGTCAGCCATACAATCCCAAGCTATGACATCTGCTTCCATGCCATGCTCTTTTATCATCCGTGCTGCTTCGGAGTAAGTGTTCGGTTCAATCCAATCATCTCCATCTACAAAACTTACCCATTCTCCACGAGCGGCTTTCACACCAACATTACGCACCACACTAAGCCCGCCGTTTTCTTGATGAATCACTCTTACTCTGGAATCATGTGCAGCACATTCATCACAAATTTGGGGACATTCATCGGGTGAACCGTCATCCACAATGATGATATCAAGGTTCTTGTACGTTTGACTCAACACACTCTTAATTGAACGATGGAGCAAAGCATAAGGGACTTTATATACAGGTATTATTACTGAAAATAAAATATTTTCTTCCATATCATATCCAAAATGCAAACAAGTAATCAGATATTTTTACCTAATATCTTTTTCAAAAAGATCTTAGTCTTGAATAAAACCCATATCAAGAATGGGGTTCCCTTAACCATCAACTTATGCACCTGTTTTTGGTAAGCAGACAGTTTTTTTACATCCACTTGTTGAATGGCTGTTTTGTAAGGTTCAGTGCAAAGCATAGCTTTCATTTCTGCCAATTTCTCCTTTAAAGGTTTCATGTTCTTATCACTAAAGAAATAGACTGGCAATATTTCTGCAAACCGACGTATAACAACGGCATAATATGGTTTGACAAACATCCCCTCCTTGTCATACTTAGCCATAAACTCTTCCCAAGACTTAAAAATAGCTTTGTTGATTTCTGGGGCATTAGCTTTAAAAGAACGGGTAATGGACATAGGAATGAGCCGATAATAATATACGGGAGTTGTTATATAGGCAACAGTCTTGGCATTAGCCAAAATATATGCAGTATAGATGATATCATCAAATATACCTTTCACCCTAACATCAAATTTTATATTGTATTTGCGAAGCATTTCTAAACGTACAGCTTTATTCCATGGACCACCGTATCCAAAAGCCGGACCTGACTCGGCTGGCATAGGACAATAAGTCTTATAAAAATCAGCCTGAATCATTTTGTCAATAAAAGTACGGTCATTTGTAACAAATGGTTTTGCATAGAATCTTGCCAGCATATCTTTGCCGTTTAGATTTTGATATACATCCCCGATCACAACATCAGCATCCGCCTTTCGTCCTTCATTATACAAACTTTCAAGCGCATTCACTGGAAGCCAATCATCGGAATCACAAAATATGATATATTCACCATTTGCGACAGCCATCCCATCATTACGAGCAGCAGACACACCTCCATTTTCCTTATGGATGACTTTTATCCGACTGTCCTTCTCAGACCATTCGTCACATATTTTCCCGCTGTTATCGGGACTACCGTCATCCACAAGTATGATTTCAACATCAGACAATGTTTGCTTACATAAACTCTCTATACATTGAGGCAAATAACGTTCCACATTGTAACAAGGAACAACAACGCTAAATTTCTTCATGAGCTTATTTTATATTAATCAATTACTTTGTTTTCAATGTTTTCATTGATTTTATGCCTGTTGGCCATCGCTTCAGATCTATGTTTGAAAGCCCCCATGCAATGAAAAGAAAAGTAAGGTATTTCAAAAAACTAATCGTAATAGTAAATATCAAAAAATAACATACCATCGCATAAAACCATCGAGGGTCTTTGTATTTCCTATAATAAAGAAACGGAATCACTAACAACGCACCGATATAAAGGACTAAGGTGTACAAACCACCTCGGGCAAATACGGCGAATAAGGAATTACTTCGACCTAATTTCATGCCGTTCCACAAGGATTCATTATCACGTAATATCAGTCCAACTCCCAATAAAGGATGTTCCATTCCTGCTTCAATACACCAAGTAATGTCATCAGAACGCAATTCCATCGAAGCGTCTCCTCCCGTTTCCAATTTATTTTCAAGAAGTCTTCCGGCTGCAATGTACCCAATATACAGAAAAAATGGAATTGTAAGCAATAGCAAAATACGATACTTACTGCCAATCTTATTATATAACATCCACATTACAATGCCAATTAGAAAAAATTGTCCGGTGGTTGTGAATGTGGTAAAAATAGTTATCGCTAAAATCCATAATCTTGGTTTCGATTTCGAGGGGCGAATAAAATATTCAATAATAAAAGCCGTACACAATGCCATATTAAACATAGGACCTTCATTAAAAATACCGGAGTTCCTCCATATTGTTTCACCAAAAGTCATTGAAGTTTGAGTTTCAAAATAGATTCCAAAATAAGTTGGAATAAAATCTATATTTGGTGCCCATTCATAAGGAAATATTGCAGTTGCAGGAATAATCTGAAGAATTGAGCATAAAACCCACATAATCAAAGAAACAACTGCTATAAAAACCATTACATTGGAAAATCTTAAGAACAAAGAGCAATAAGAAATGGTCCCAAGTTCTTTTCTTTGTGCCAAATACATCCACAATAAAGGTAAGATGATTACATAACGTAGGATGTAAGAATAATAATTATGTTCCCGCAAAACTAACATCGGTAATAGGGCTCCTCCCCAATATGCGAATAATAAAATATTGACTTTTTTTGTAATGGAATATTTAGAGATAATGAGTAAAGCAACCAGAATTAATATAGGACATATTTGGATTATTCGTTTCACCGTTGGAAAGACCAAATATGGCGTGTTAAACTCAATAATAATGCATATAACCAGCAGATATTCTAAAATCCGCCTCAATTTATCTGTTCTCATGTAAGATATAAATTTTAGTGTAAAAGCGAATGTGTGTATGACGACTTCACCCAACTATCTTTTTCACACCTGGTACCCGTTTCATAATGCATACTGACAACGCACACAGAAAGTACATCACCAAGAATCTGAGCAGAGGTAGCCCAGCAAACAAATGCAACTGGTTGAGTACAGCAAACCATGCGCCTTGTATTAGGTAAATACCTAAACTCAATCCGCTTACTGTTGTCAAGATAGTGGGGCTAAGTCGAATCCGCCCCAAGAGAGTATCCCATTCCCGATAGCGGAAAAAGGTAAATACGCCAAAGGCAGTAAGGGCACAAGGGATATTTGTATAGCTTATGAAATAGCGATAATGTGAAGACCAATAGAGCGTAAACAGGGCTGTACCTAAGCACATCACCACCATACTCAGCAAAGCAATGACATACAGCCGTCCCCGGATCTTTCGCGAGATGTCATAGGTTCCAAAATAATAGCCTGCCACGATAAAGAAGAGAAAACGGCTACCCATCAAATAGATGTCACTTAATCCTTCCTTTACCGTAAATGAAACCTCCATGGGAGGAATGCATCCCAACACAAGTCCAATAATAAGGAAAAGCCGCAAAAGACTTCGGTTGGCATTGAGTACAAAGACTGAAAAGAAAGGCATTGAGAGATAAATGAGCAGTAAAGGTACAAAGAACCACATGAAACCGTTGAAATCAAAAAGTATAAATTTTTCAACGATGTTGGGCTATGTTTCCATAGCTTCTCCTTTTATGTGGATGGACACCAAGTATTTTAGCATGTATAATATATTCCATGTCAACAGTGGAATGCCTAATCGTTTGATCCTTCGTGAATAAAATAGTTTTACCCCCCCCCATTTCACTATTGTTAACACTCAAAGAAGGCCTTATCAGCGTAAATCCGGATATCATGAAGAAAACGTTTACAGGCCATAAGAAAAAGCTATGGGTGAATAAGCCTACAAACCATTCATAGCTGGGTGTACCTGAAAAATGATGGATTTGGCCATTGGTACTGTGGAGCAATAATACTCCTGCGCATGCAACTATGTTAAGCGCGTCTATCCATGTAAGTCGTTTTTTGCTTATCATTTTTATGATTCTATTTCTTGTCTCAGATACTCTAAGCTCTCCTTAATCTCGTGTTCTATAATGGGATTCACCTTATTATAGTTTATCCTCTGTTGCCAACCGGCATCGTTGTGTTGGTGGTAAATCTTATAAAACAACCCGTAGCGGGAGAGAATGTCATACATACGGGTATTTTGCGACCCTGTTTCAGTGTCGGCATTCTTTAATGCATGGACAAATTCCTTCTGGAATTTCAGCGCAAATACTGTGGCATGGAAAGAGTCCATGCAAACATAAGAAGCATGTCTTAACAGGTATACCCATTCGTAAGGACCGCCATCTTTATAAAGCCTTCCGCCACCATAATTTAAAGGACGGTTATAGCACTCTAACGTGATGACTTCAGATATGCCCGTAAAACGTTTCACGTCTTGCACCATCTGCTCATATACATCTTTGCGTTTCTCTCCCACGAAATAGCAGAAAATGTATCGTTCCGGCACCTCAAACTCAAGTTCTGCATGCTCGCCAAAATTCTCCCATTCTTTGGCTGAAAGCAAGTAGGTAGGATCTACCACCAACTGTACATCGGTACGCCCAAGCATTGTATTAAGCAACTCAACCGACCGTTGTTCCCTTACACCAATATACTGAAATTTGCTCAAAGCTTTCGCCATGCGATCCTTAATTTTAGGATGAATATCAGGTTGTGATATACTCGAAGAGTAGGCGATGCATTTCGTGCCATCTTGCACGAACTCCAGAAACATCATTGGATTATATCCTCCACAGTATGGATTCCATATTTGGTCACTGCCCGTAACGAACAAGTCTGCATCCTCTACTACAGCCTTGTAATCTGAAGCTGTGAAAAGTCTGCGCATGTGGAAATTATCATCAATAAATGTAAACTTATAGACTTTTCTTTTTTGGCAATTACCGTAATACCAGTGTTTGGCTACCCATCGGTAACACCGTAAGCGGCTCAGTATGCCAAGCAATCTATGGTTAGGCAAATTGAGAACAACTGGTGCAGGCTGGCCTTTGCTTGTTTCTATTGCTGTTTTGCGGGCTTTTAATTGCTCAATTTGCTTTTCTGAGAGTAATGTTTTCAGTATTCGTTTGGCTGTTTTTATCGCAAATCGCTTCGGCGTAAGAGGTGGAACCTCCCGTCGGTTGTATATAAACTCCACATCATGTCCCATCTTGCGCAATACATAATTCAAGGCGTAGGACTGCAGACAGGTGCCGAAATTGGGGTGCGGAGCAAAAGTTACTAACTTTATTTTCATAGAGGTCAATATGTTATTGCTTACTTCTCCAATTGATATTTGTTCGTATGATCTTTGCAGGATTTCCCGCTACAATGCAATTTGCAGGAATATCTTTAGTAACAACAGAATTGGCGGCAACCACCGAATTATTGCCAATGGTCACTCCTTTTAATATCATGGCACGATAACCAATCCAGACGTTGTCACCGATGGTAACTGGTTTTGCTGTACGATAAGCAGTTTCTTCTATATAGTGTCCATCATAATCTCTGATGACAGCCTCCCTTGCTATATGGGCATTCTTTCCTATTATCACTCGTTTTGCGCATGTAATGGTTACACCTTCATTGATAAAACCACCATTGAGAATAAGTTTGCCAGAATGGGTAATCCATATATTTGTATTTTCGCTCATTGCGAAGTTTCCATTCACTTCCAATGTTGTCCATTTGTCCATTTGCAGTTTGGTAACATTGGGTGAGCCAATTACCCTGCGTCCAGCCATTACAAACTTCGCGTTGAGGCATATCTTTGCCGTGGCATCTGTTTGTATATG